>Ga0209589_1002788_pt1 | contig 30449 bp, 17 predicted proteins | sample CowpeawhiteBW_FD_187525 | JGI IMG/M metagenome (GOLD analysis project Ga0209589, IMG submission 187525) | Root nodule microbial communities of legume samples collected from California USA - Cow pea white BW (SPAdes) (version 2) | ecosystem: Host-associated > Plants > Roots > Nodule | place: USA...
CACTCAAAAAAAAAAAAAGTTATAGTCTTACTTATAAACATCATTATAAATATTGAATAATTCCTCATTTCTTTCTTTCTACCTTTATGATTTTCATGAGTATTGAAAAATTATAACTTTTGAATAATAATTTTAGAATGTCTAATATGAAAACATATTTTAAATTATAATACATTTTGAATTGAATAATCTAAAATTCATAAATTTATTTTAGACTAAAATTTAGAAGTGTTTTTTATTATGCAATTTAAAATGTATTTTTATATTGTATATATTTTAAAATTCAAATTACAGTCTAAAATATTGTTGTCCATCTCATGAATAATCTAAATCTTTTTCACATTTTTTTTTAATTAACTCATGTTAAACATTTTGATATTTCAGTTACGCTAACGTCCACATATTTGCTAGTGTATTTAGAATACTAGTATCGTGTTATTGGATAAAATATGTGCAATTTCAAACCACTTTATCACAAAATTTGGGTAACTTCCAAGGTGGAATTTAGGTTAGGATGAACTGTAACATAAAACACGAACAAGTAATATTAGGGCAAGACAAGTTCTTGCCAAATTTTGGCACAAAGTCAATTCTAACAATATGACGATTTTTCGTTGTTGCATAAATACCCTTCTTAAATTTATATTTAAAAGCGTGTCATTGAATGTTTTCACTATCTATTATTTTTTTCACTTTTCATAAAACAAAAAATAGTAGTTTTTTATTCTAATAAAATAGCTATAGGATTTTATTTTATTTTGTTTTATTTCTAGTTATTACACAATTGCAAATTATTTTAAATAAATTATTATTACAAATAATAATTTATGTTATCTTAATATTTATTTTCAGCATAACCTAAACTTTTAGACGCACTTGGACTAAAGATCCTTTCATCCAAATTTAGAGAGTTACAATAAAACAAAATGATTGAGACAATCTTCTCAATTCATATGTTCAAGATGTATATCATTATACATGTTTTAATAGTATTTATTTTAAATAGTAAACACCTATAATTGATTAAAAATAGAAAAAAAAAAACTAAAACAGATAACTGTTGAAGAGATAATATAATCAATTATATCTTATCGTTATAATATTCTTTCATATTAATTTCTTCCTCCTTTAGTTCTGCTAAACAAAAATATTCAGGAATCTTTGATATTTCTTCACCTTTTCATTCTTTCTTCCCTCTCCCCTTCTCTTCCACCATATATGAACCAAATACATCAAAGTTCGATGAATTCTAAATCAAACCCTACTTCAGGTTTTCTCAATCATCATGCATGTTATGAAAAAGGGAGAAAAAGTACACACAACATATAATGAGCACTCCATTACATCCTTCAAGAAGATCATGATTGAGGGCTTGAGTATGTGTTTTATGTATCAATTAATATAAAGCAAAAACCCTTCTATCTCTCTCTCCATATGGAAAACCAAAGACAAAAACTCAGTGGTTTAATAGTCTTTTATGATTCTGAAAGCCAGATTAAACATGTCACTTTGACCAAAAAGAACATGTTACAAATCCTTACTCTCAGGCTTAGACCACAAACTCTTCACAGTAGGCATCAACTCTATGACATGTCCAGAAAACTTTTCTTCAAAATTTGTCATATTCACATTTATCTAATGCCAGAGATTTTTTTAATATTTCTGGATAATAAGCTGATAACTATATAATCTCTTGAAGACCCTCATTCAACATTTTTCTTTTCATGTATGACAGAAATTAATTAAACCTTTGATGACATGCTTAGAGAACAGATTATATATATAGTTACATGTATATATATACAATGCAACAACTGAATGTTTAGGGTTAGAGAGTATGAGTATGTGTGTTGTTGAGCAGTGAGAAAGGAAGAGATGAACAGTGAGAAATAGAATAGCAAGGGAAAAGAAAAGGAAAAAAGGTGAGCATAAGTAGGACAAGATGATAAAGGCACCCTATGAAAAAGAGGTGGAAAAAGCTTCCACATCCTTACTTCTACTGACACTCTTCTACCTTATTGCCTGAACATATTTATACCAATCGCAGACTTGTCCTCAGCATGGCTTCAAACACAGCCATAGCCTGGTGAGGGATACAGTATATATTACTCACTACTCAGCAGCCACTCCTACTACTATGGAAAAAGAAACAAAAGGTGATTGTGCTCAGGTACTAACTTCTTGCATTGTTTTCACTTTTTTTTCTTTTTCTTTTGTATTTTCCTTTCATTTTTTGATTCATTTTCCTGCTTTTGTAGGTGGCAGATGAGAATGGCAGTGTAGGGTCGGTCCTTGGCATTTGCATCCATTCTGATGAACCCTTTTCACGTTTTTTGGAGCATTCTCTGAAGGCACTACTTAACTCCCATAAACGGCAAGACAGAAATGCCAGACATGTGTTTCAGCACATAAAAGATGTAAATTAACTTTAAAACAGAAAGCCCTTTGTAACATATAATAAAATAAACAGATGCCTGCAAAGTGTTGTATCATGTGGAACAGTTGCTAGGGTTTAGAGTCCAGAACAAAGAAAAAACTTTGCCTAACCCTGATGTTATTTTCTGTTTGTTTTTTGTTTAGAGCATTTTGTTCCACATGAAAAACTATTAAAACAAAGAAAAGACGACTTGTGTTTTCTTACAACACAATAATATCATGTGAATATATATATTTATATATAAATATATATATATATACCGAACATTAGTTATGAGTAGGGATCAAAGAAGAGAAAAGAAATGGGAAAATATTAAATGACATAATCTTGTGTAGGATAGAGTCATAGAAGGGATTTTCCTAAGGAGGACATGCATAGAATTGCTCAGCTTGGTATTAGTTTAACAACAAAAGGAAATAAACATAAAAGCTGTACTTGAGCAAACACCAAAAAGGGGGTCACTACATCTGCTTCTAGCGTGAGAGCTTCAGAGACAAATCAATATAATTAGAAGCAGAATCTCCATAGGCTGCAGCAGTGATAGAAGAAGCTTCACCACCATCTACACCAACTGAACCTATTGTGGCCAATTCCAGCTCCTTGGGAGTAGTGTCTCTGCCATCTTTTCCTGGGAAAAACTCATATTCCATGAAAACCCTGCCACTCCCTGAGTTTCCCCTCCTGTGAACCGCAACAACCTCTACACACTAACACAACAAAAAACCAACCAATTTATAACCCCATTTATTATCCAACCTTAATTTCAAAATCTACACATTTTTCTAAAAAATTACATACACTAAAGAATAATGTTACATTAAACATATGTAGCAACATCCATCATAAAATGAATCAATAGATGTGAATCTACCTCATCATTGGGAGTTGCACAAGCATAAGCACTAGCAGAATCATGCCTGCCCAGTTTGTCATACAAATCACCGGTTTCCCCAACAAGGCTTGAGACAGAAGATTGGGGCATAAATCCTAGAAAATCATGGCCATTGGACCATATCTCTAAACTCCTCTCCCTCCTTGCATTTGATCCCTTTTCATTGTCTTCATTGAAACGTGTTTTCTGAGACAAATACAGCAATATACATACACACACAAAAATGCTCAACAAACAATGAACAGATAAATATCCAGCACTAGGATCATCATCAACATTCAACAGAAATTAAACAAAAAAAAATTTAATCACAAGCCGTTAATGACAAACATGATTGGTTGACATCCAAATTAATGACCTAACATATAGTTATTTATTCATACACATGCCGTGGTGTTGAAGGGAACGATGTATACCTTGAGGCAAAAATCAAAACATTCAGGTTGAGAATGGAGATTTGGAATTGAAGAGAGCTCTTTCGAGGTCTCGAGAGGGGTTCCAACCAAAAGTGGAGGACCAGATCCGTAGGAACCATTACCAACAACCCTGTTAGGAACTATCCAGCTTCCACCAATAGTGTTGTTTCCACTGATCACATGTTGTTGAGGGCACTGAAACTGAAAGCCAAGGTTTGGTGATGGGTGGCGCTGAAAAAGTTGTTGTTGATGATGATGATGATGATGATGATCATGGAGGGTAGTTACTGGTGGAAGTACTCCAGAAGACCCTTCACTCATCTTTTTCCAAGACTCTTGAATCCTCAACCTTTCTAACTGAGCCACACCCAAACCTCTCTGGGGTGGCTTCTTTGGACCCTTTCCATTTGTCCTTCTGCTCCTGCTTCTGCTTCTTCCAGCTTCATCCTTTCCTTCTTCCTCATGGAACATGTTGTGCTCAGAAGCCATGGTAAGTGTTTGAAGAAAAAGGATTACTCAATGGAACAGAAGAGAGAATGTGTTTGATAAATGCTTTAGGCTTTAAGGAGGTGCTAGATATATATAGAGAGAGAGAAACAAAGAGAGAGAGTTCAGTGAAAACAAAGCAGAAACTGCCTGTGTGAAATGGTGAAAGGACAATGGTTATGCGCGTGTGTGTGTGTTTTGCTTTTGGTGTTGTATTTGGTTTTGTTTTTGCTTTGTGTTTTTGCTACCAAATGTTTCTGCTTCTCCCAGATAACAATCTCTTTTGGTTTTCTTTTTTTCAATGCTTTTGTCTTAATTAAGTAAGGATTTTGGGCACATCACCACGATGCTCATGTTATTATGAGTTTCTATGGGTCTAAGTGGTAATGCATTTAGAAAACGGTGTTTTGGCAATCATATGGAGTAAGATTTGATCATGAATTATGAGAATCTGCCTATGGAATAGGCTTGCAATGATGGCTTTTCTATTCTCATATTTGGAAATGAGAAAAAGTTGAACCCATGTGGTGCCTTCTAATGTGGGAAAATTTCTCTCCCTACACAGTTTCCACGCAATTCCCTGTGATTTCAAGATATACTTAATGTGATCTTACATGGAGAAATACTCCTACTCAAAAGAATGTTCCATTCATCCAACTAATTCTTCTATCCAAAACATACATGTCATTAGTTATATCAATCTATAATACTTCTTAAACGATCAAGGATCTCATGTACTTCTTACTTAGTTTAAAACCCTTATAAAGCAATTAAACTTGTTATTAATCGTATCATTAATATTAAAGACAAACTAAAACTCTGATTATCCCTTTTAGTTATTTGATTAGTTTGTTTCTTCTTTTTATTTAGTCAGTTCCAACATTGTTCATGTGATTCAGACCAATAAAAGTAAGTCTTACCTCTTAGTTTTACCGATATTTTAAGTATGATTTCGTGATTGTTTGTTCCATGCAATCTGGTATTTTCCTTAGCCTCTGAAATATGCAGAATCTTGCAATCCTTATCATGTAAAACGATCAATGAGTGTTACTCAAAGTTGTTGGTTTAGTAGTTTATCATGAAATTTATATAACTTATCCTATTTGCAACTTCCACTTATATCCATACTTAACTACCTCAGAATTTTTTGTGCTAGTATTTTCTTTTGTTGGAATTTTAGTATTTGATCAATGTCTTTTCCACCACCCACAACTTAGTTATGAAAGCCAAATCACGTGATATGTTGATTGAAATAGTAGGTCGCAATTAAAATGTTTCATAATTCACTGTCATTCTTTGTGGATAAAATCTTTCACCATCATTTCATCACCGCCTAATCCCTAAACCAGTCAATATCTAATGTTCCTCATCAATTAATGCGTTGCAACAAATTCATGTATTTTGCAACTCAACCTTGACCGTGTTAAACAAATTAATTAAGTAACTGAATTCAAATTAGGCGTGAATATCAAATACAATAATTCTAAATCTTTCATCATTTCTCAAATAATAGGAAGACTTACACTCTCCTTTATCATTTTTCTTTAATATCTTCAAAATAGAGTACACATTATTAATTATTTCTAATTTATTATTTATGATTATGCAAGGAGACTCTGCAATAATTGTTAGTGAAAAAAAATTAAATTGAAGTACAGTACTATAGCTAACTAACTTAGTAGTATCTGTCAATTAAATTTGACATGCACGCCAACAATGTTGTGGGGGTATTCTACAAGATATTCGCAAAAGTGAAACACCAACACGCAAATCCTATGAGACCAAACCAGTATTGCAAATCTTAACTAAGAATTGGTTTGGAGGAGTGTGTGTGTGTGTGTGTGTTTGGGACATAAAACCCAAACCGCGTGACCAACCCAAGATTTTTGTATCTGATGTACATACATTAGAAGGTGGTCTAAGAGAGAAACACTATTTTTCCTTATGTAGTAGGGCCCACTAGGAGGTGTGGTCCCATGCCACGTGGAGGGCTGGTGGGTACAGAATATAGGCGGCTGAGAGGAGAGGAGAGAGAATTGGCACGTGTGTGAGAGAGAGAGAGAGGGCATTGCTGGGATTGAGCAGACATGGGTGGATTCTTGGGTTCCTGGAAAGCAGATTGTGCCCTTCATTTGCATGGAAAAGAAAAATCATTGACATTTGTTTGTTTGGGATCACTCTCTCTTCTTGATGCTGTGGTGGGGCCTTCATTTGCCTTTTCTAACTGGGGACCACTTTATACAACAATTATTAACCTTTAAATAATCTATTACTCTATCGATTCCCAGTGTTTGGTATCACCATAATCACTAAGTTAGGTCAAATTATTATGAAAACAAAATAAACATAAGCATGAATGGTTCATTTTTTAACTACCATGCTATGGCATCAAAATTTTGGAAGGATGTTTGATGATATTTAAGTATATGTGATTGATGGAAAAGGTTAGACAGGACCAATTAGTTACATGGCTAGAAAATTAGGTAAGTTGTTAGTCTGAATAACTTGAGAAATTTAGTAGTCAAAATTCAGTCAAAAGTCAGTAATATCTGTCAAAACTAGGTCAAAGTTATTATAAACCTGGTAGCAACAGATGTGTTTTGAATTGATACTAGAAAGTGTTCCTATAGTTTTTTTTTATTCAAGGATATATAAAGTTTTATATGTAATGTATTTATTATGCAATTTTAATTATGAAAGATGTAAAATAATCATTTTATACAAATTTACCCTGCAGTCGTCCTCATTTCACGATTTTTTCATACGAAAAAATTATAAGTCCTTGCATACTTGAGTTAAAATTTTGGTTGATGGTGCTGCTTAAATTACTGAAAGTTTTTGTAAAATTGTTATAAAATTCCTGACAAGTAGCTACACCCTTTGCTGTTGAAAGAATTTTTTTACGGTTATACATCCGTTAGAAATAACTGCAATAGTTTTATAGTGTCAGAAATATCGTGTAACATTTTAACAATTCCGTCTATCAATGTTGAAATGTTAACAACAATGATATGCATGTTAGAATTCTAAAAATGATAAGCATGTTATTTTAACGCATGTGCAAGAGTTGAAATTTACAGTTTTTTCAAATACGAACACAATGTGTTATGTAAACAAAATATCAATTAAATTATTAAAAATATAGGACTAAAAACACCACAAATTTTATATTTATTTATCACTTGACAAATGATTCAATTATGATTCAACTATAATTGAATTATTGAACATCTAACTAACACTATACTAATATAACGATCAACTACAATTAAAAAATAATTGCTTCATCAGTTTTAATGGAAATTTTCATAATTTAAAAACTTATGAGCTAACCACAATGGGCATGCGTGGTGGTTAATCTGTCCACCATGGCTCGACAAATAAAGCTTGTGTTTGTAAATAAGGATGAAAAGAGGAACCGAGTGGCCATGAATGAAGTGGTCTTACCACTGTGCTCTAGACATATAACCATACTTTATTTCATAAATATAGAGGAATCCAGCATCTGAATTGAGGCTTCCCCCAGTTGTTTTTTAACTACAAAAGGGGGTGGTTTAACGAGGGAGAGGGAGAGGGAGAGAAGTGGAGGTAAGCAACTAATAAAGATTGTTTGTTTGTAGAGATTACCATAAAGGAATGGAGCAGTTAGAGTAACTGTTGGTTCTGGCTTTATGCAACTTGTGAAGGACCAATCCATTTTGGTACCCTCCCCTACAACTCCCATTCCCCTTTCCCTCACATATCCATACCAATAAGACAATCACAAGGGAAGGACCACCCGCACAGAGATCATTATTTAGATCTCAATCTGAACTGAGATTTCCTCTGCTTTCACTCTCGCATTTTACCATTCTGCCCTCACCTACCATCACAGTGGACACTTTTCTCCTTCACACAAACAACTTCATAGTGGGCAGGGAGTACAAACATAATACATAGGGTTGGATATATATAGTACATGTATCACACAAGATTTTGATGAAAGGAACAGGATCGTAGAATAGCATTTCTACTGCCTGGGCCGCCCGGCTAGTGTTACCCGGACCATCCAGGGATCACAGGATCAAACAATTGAGTGAGTAGTGCTTGAGAGAGCATTCATTGCAGAACAGAAAGGGCGTGTTTTTTTTTATGCATGAAAATGTCACTGTCACCTGGTAGTTGTGCTGGACCTGCCTAAAGCAAAACAATTATAAAACAAAAGGCCCAGACATAAAAGCAATGTGTCTGGCAGATGCCCCAGACTCCCAGTAAATAAAACCCGCACCCACAGATCCCTCAGCTGTCCTCCACCTGCGACCTATCACAGTTTTACAGATCATATACGTATATACGTACGTACATGTACATCATAAAGGTCCATCGTGTACACACACAGGTCCTATTGGGGGTGGGGATCGTCTAACAACAATAGAGTTAGTCTAGCACATTCATAGAGAGAACCTTTGTCACCAAATTGTAACTCACTCGTCCAAATATCATTTTGCTTTTCTCAATTTATGGAACAATGTACTATACAAACAGTCTTGTTAGTTTATAATCACTAAGCAAAAAGACAAGGCATTTCATAAATCGTAAATGAAACTAAATGAGTACCAACCTGTACTTCAATTGAGGTCTGAGAGGAGACATGTCAAGCAGCATGGGGCCACACCCAAGATGAGAGAGAATAGAGATGCAGTGGACCCCGTTAGCTGTGCATGAACAAGCTAAGCGTCAGCTGTACAAGAAACTTCTGGGAGCAAATTCAAGACCCACTATAAGTGACATGAAAGGATCTTCTTTGCTGTGAAACTTCAAAATCAGATTTAGTTCAAGATATTTTGGTCTTGAAATTCAAATTTAATAACATGTTATTTTTGTTGGGATTTGTCGTTGAGACTCTGCGGTGTCTTCATTCTTCCATAGGTACAAGGCACTGGGTCGCACTAGTAGTAGGTCCATTCGATAATTGTACAATAAACGTTCTTTTCCTTTGTGTTGTACAATAAACGTTCTTTTCCTTACGTTTAAAAGAATTTGAAAGCTTGAATGACATATGCCGAGATCACATTAATGATATGAAATAATCATATATAGTATAACAATTTGGTCCTATTTCAATAGGACAAAAGCAATTTAAATTAAACTCAGAACAAGCCGGTTGCAGCTCTTAGAATTCAATATTAAGGACTTGTTATTTTTTCTATATCCACTAATTAGTAATGCTAGAGACCTAGAGGTTGGAATATTAAAAAAGTAAATACCTCATGTTACCAATATATACAATATCAATTTAGACCACTAATGCAACGGAACAAAATTTACTTCGAGCAAGGAATCAAATACTGTTTAGGTATCAACTGTGGTATTAGCAAATGCTACACTTTTAGGGAGAATAAATGATGCGCACAGCATCCATTTTCCAGGAGCAACAAGTCGTACCCGTCGCACGTCTACGTTGACTGCTACTTCTACCAGAGCAATTCTTATTCTCTGCACCAGAAGAGGTTTAAGATGTTGTCTTTAGAATAAGGTTCAACATACAACAATAACACCAACAACAAAGTAAAAGATAAAAGTGATTAGCGATGTCCAATCAAAGACCCTACATAAATATACACCATATCAGCGACCAACCTCGTGAAAATCAAATTCTGGATCTCGCGCTTTGGAGAATCCATAAACATGGATCATAGGAAAAGTATATTCGCCATCCTTGGGTCTATTTTTGTATATTCCCCGAAATGCATCTGCAGAGGAAGCCAAGCATATTCAGAAATTAAATATAGATATTATCGGTGTTTACTCCTACAGAAAGTAAGTACAGCAACTCCCAACTGTCCTGATCAGTGCACGTGTTCACTTCATAAGACAACTCTAGTGACTAATCTCATTCAGAGACAAACTAATTCTCCACTAACAGATAGACAAAGAGCAAAGCAATGACCAAGCCATTAATTAAGCAATTATATGGAGAGATTTTCAAGACAAGAAAAAAGAGGGAGTATCTTGTTAGCATAAGTGTTAATGCTTTTACTCTAACCCCCATTAGGTTTATAGAGTAAGATTATCTTATGACAAAAAAATTAAAACGAGAGTAGGAATATTGGAACGAGTGATAATGCTTTTACTATCTCCTTCATAAGGAATATTTCGACTCATGATCTGTAGTTAAATCGAGAACATCATATGCAACTTCACATTCTTTTTGGCAAGGCTTTAACTATCTATACATACTGCTTTTTGCGGTTTCGAACAATTCCGCTCAATAAAGGAATATATTTATGTATGTATGCAGCAACGAGGAGTGAACAGACCATTGCAACCCTCATTCTACTCAGAACTACTTGAAACATAGTCCAGACAGTAAGGAAAAAACAGTTTGCCCCCATTCACCCTACCCTCCAAAACTATCAACCATTGCTGGAGGAAAAATTAAGAGAAGTTCCACGTATTTAAGAGTACCATCCAGAAGAGAAGTGTGGGATGGATCAAAATTGGACAGTGCAAAAAAAAATTGTCAATATAAAGAAATAGTGGTCTTGTCAAGAGAGGCAACCTAGAAATTCTGCAGCTTCACTTGGCAAGTTCATAACCACTTGCGTGATGGACTGAGAAACATCACTGGCATAAAGAGACTTAATGAACCTTCTCCCATCCATGTTGAAGACCTAGATAAACAAACAAATGACCTTAGTTGGCAGAAAATTTCATCAAGAGAAGTATTGCTGTCACATGCAGATTCAAATGCAACTTCGGCCAGGGTTTTTCCATCAATTCATGAAAAACATTAAAATAATCAGCACGTCTTTTTTAACCATTAATCACTCACGTCCTATGAATCATGATCAATTCAAGAAAGGAGTGGTGCCTGAAGACACTGATGACATACCCGATGCAGTATTTCAAATCCTAATAGGCCATTTTATATTTTATTTTTTCGTGTGTTTTTGTGTCCATTCTTCTTAACTTCACACTTTAAGATAATTCACCGCAGTTTTATGCTTAAAAAATCTACAGAAGTCCAAAAATGTTGAAGAAGAATAATTTGCAGAGCTTTTTAACATGAATGAACCAAGAAATAGCAAATCCAAATTTGGATTCCAATTCCAACATACTTTTTTCATTATTATATCTTCATGTGCAAAAGTCCATAAAACATCTTTAAGGAAATACTCATTGAACAAGCATCATACCTTAATCTTCTTCTCAAGTTTATTTAGAACGCTATTTCTTTCCAGATACTCAACTGCATATGGATTTAAGTCATTAGCAAGAACACGCTTAACTATCCTCGCGGCAGATATGGCTAGGGGACCAACTCCCGAGAAAACATCACCTGTCAAATGTTGATGCATGTATAAGCAAGCCTTGAATATTCTTTTCGTCACGATTAACATAAAGAAGAACATTCCATAATAATGCAAGGGGGAAGGATATGTTAATATTTCAAACCTCTGACAGCAACTTTTAAAAGAAGTTAGTGCAGACTTGGTATTCATTACCTAAATTAACCAAATGATTAGGGAAAATTCATAACAAGCCTCCGGAATTTTTTATCTCTGGCCAGTCTTGTATATTTCAATGTCTAAGTAGTTTCTCTAAAATACTATCCAACAGGTGATATGCACATGAATTAAATTTGGAAAACTACAAAAGAATTACATCTTCGATGACATACTTGCGTTCAGATTCTGTGTATAGGAATTTGATGATCTTATGTGTTAGAATAATTTATCTTGATTATCCAACTTCATCAGATAGGTTAAGAAGTCAGTCCCAAAAAGCTGTTTTGCCTATTAACATTAATTACTTAGATAGAGTCTTCTCTTTTTACACTATTGGTATTCCTGATGTAGTACTGTTCTATAAATAACCAGGAACAACAAAGATATCAATCAATCTTTGGAACCCTTTTCTATCATTTTTCCATTCTTAATTTGCAGTTGTCCACCGCATCAACCATCATCCTCCGTTGCTGTCTCTCCATGGACATTGTTAGAATAAGTACTAAATCTGGGTAGAAATTGACATCAGATTGCCCTGACCAGCTATATTCCACAATCAAAGAGACAATAATGAAAGAAATTGAAAGTGATGATAACATAAGTATGCATCTTGTACAAGAGTAGACACATACAGACAACATCTTTCCGTGTGAAACCACTCAGAAGCCTTTGTCTTTCAGTTCCAAGCCTAGAACTCCAATATCTGCACAAAAAGAAGAAAGGAAACAAAAGTGGTCATTCATACTCTTCAATTTATTTTTTACCTAATTTCCTGGGTATGTTTTGAAATTTGAAAAAAATAGATATTAATTTACCTTTTATTTTAGACCCCATATTCCTTGAATGAAATTTCACAACAATAATCAGTATATGCAAACGGTGAAACCAGTAACTGACTCACATGCAATACTGTAATACTGTAGGTCCGGTAAGGTTATCAATGACAGATGGCCGAAAGCCAAAGTTCTGCCACATAAACATGCAGCCTGTGCCAGCATTTTAACTGGCCTCACTTCACAAGCTGCCAATGGCAGAGGAGTCAAAAACACCATATTAAAGCGCTATTTTATTGAACAACATTGAGGTCCAGTGAGACAAAGCAACCTATCTAGTGTTTTACTCAAGATATAAACGCAGAATAATAATGGAAATAATCTTGTTTTTTTAGGCCAGATTTGGGTACAAAAACAGGGTCTCCCTACCAAAGAGTTTCCACCTTTAAAACACAGAATAACAATCTAATGCCTTAGTTGCCTTTTACAAATCTTTAGCACAACCTGTATATCACTGTAGCAGTAGCATCATTGTTCTAGTTAAAGATATTGAGAGACTCTAAGCTAGAAGCATTCAATGTGTTGTTACAATGATATTGTAGATATATATTTATCAACCTAGAAACAGTTAATATCCACCCTTTTTATTTAGGGCTAATGGGTCTTGTCAAGTAAGATGAAACAAAGTAAGGTTTCTTACCCTAAATGGGTATCGTGTCCAGCAGAGACCCGAATATATCCAACTTTAGTACTCCTCCAATAACCAAGATTCACTATCTTGGACAGACCAATCATAACATATAACTGCCTAATCCAAATCAATATAATAATAACCTAAAATCTTCCTAAAACAGAATAGTATCTGTCCAAATTATATTCTAGGCTATCAAAGCCTCCTATTACAGAAGCAGTTTAAGTTTTGTTTAATGTTTGGGACCTCGATTTGGTTTTCTAGGGGATTTTTTAATTAAGGACTGGGTTGGATCTGGTCAAACAACCCTAACCCATATTTCCACCATTTCTGCCATGGTAGCTACATCTGGTATGGGCACCACATGAGACCTGGCACGCCATCATAACTGCTTTTTAACAACACTGACTTATCTAACACTCAAACATAACGCCATTACCTAAAATTTCCTAATCTGAAATTAATATTAAAAACTTCCTAATACAGAACTATTCCTTCCTAAATAAGATTTTGGCTCATCGTCTACCTTTACTTGAAAGGTATAAATCAATCTAAACAGATAATGCCTTAGTAATCTATAACAATGAATATCGGAGATTAGTTTTGCAACTGTTTTCTGTATATACATTTTTTTGCCACTTTAACCAATGGAACCTTATCTTCAACCAACTTTTTAATTTCCATGATCTACAAGAAACTATCCATAATGAACAGTCGAGATGAAAAATTCAGAGTGTTTGTATTGTATGATTATAACAATAAAATTTAAAAGATTTTATAACTATTTTTTGTGAATATTTTATTACAATTTTACTTCTCATGTCTATGTAATTATTTTTAATTGTAATATTAGTTACATAAAAAATTTTAATTGTATCCATTGTTTTTTAATTGTCTGCCTTTAGCAATAATTTAAAGGAAAGAGATGCAGAGGGATCCAATCCCATGAGGACAGAACCAATCTATGAGGAAATGTGAGAGTGGATTCGATCCATGGCAACCGGAACCGATCCATGATAGTCCCAAATACACTTTTTTATTAAACTAATGGGTCTTCCAAATCCATTGCAGAGTGGATTTGATCCATGACAGTATGGTTTTTCTTCCTTTGGACCATGTTTGTTTTTAAAAAGCAAATAATAATAATAAAAATATATATAAATATGTATAATAATTAATGATAATTACTATATTGTTAAATTTTAATATTTTTAATTGATCTAATTATCATTTTATTTTATTTTTACCATCAAGGATATTTTAGTAATTTTCAAATTTTTATCTATTAAAACTTTTTTTAATCTATTACATCAATCAATCACTCACTAACTTTTACAAAATTCATCTCCAAATCCACTCTTTTTACCCTCTAAATCCACTCAAAAAAACACATTCATCCACTCAAATTAACACAAATTCATCTTCATACTCTCTTTTAAATCTATCCTACCAAGCGAACACACCCTTAATGGTGAAGCAGCCCCACGGCCCAAGATGACTGTGGTGTATATATGGAGAGGTAAAAGGTGTGACGACCTGGTCAATTTTAGGTAGAGACAAAGAAAGATTATTTACAAACCTAGCAGCAGAGCATGAGGGGAGTGCTTATTGTGGATTTGTTGTGGAGAGAGAGAGAGATTATAAGCCAAAGAAGACAAGAAGGCAGGCTGGAATTAGGGTTGGAATGGGAACTGTCAGTCTTTTTCATTTATATACCATTGTACACAGAATATACCAGAATCTTTGATTCTGATGATACTGTAATAGAAATATTTTCATACGTAAGTCCTTCCTTTTAGTTTCTCTTTGTAGCTGGTCTCTACCTATCACATGGTTCCTAGTCTACACATAGATTTCAGATCAGGTAAGGATATAATTGTTTCACCAGTCTTACATAAACAGAATACAATCAGAGTATTTCATCAAGGTTATGCCTACACAATACCAAACAAATTTCATGAAATGACATTAATTGAGCAATTAGTAAATCAAGCCTTCTAAGTTGGTCAGGGATGGAAATAAGAGCATACACTGTTGCTAAGTCAACCTGAAAGCGAATTCCATTTTCAACTACTGTAGTCACAAGAGAGTGGTTCCCTGCTAAAACCTCAAGCTGCATAGTCCTGTACTCATTTTGAATGGAATCAATCTTGTTCACAACCGATTGTATCTTTGGCCTATTTTTATCCAGCACAACCTGAATTTGAAAGTAGCGTTTCATAAATTAACTAAGATAAGAATTTGTAATACATTTTACATTTCACATTTAATGCAATAACAAAAAATTATTTCTAAAACAAAAACCTTTGCTATTAGCCTCTTGTATGGTAAATGTTCTTCCCTCAAATTTAAGTGTGCTATATGACCAACAGTCTCAAAAGCTGAAGGAATAATCATACCCTCAGGCAGCAAGGTCTCCAAAACCTGCAACAATAATATTGACCTGATCATTTTATTTTATTCACAAGTTGAAGTTCAATAAAGAACACCAAACAGGTAAAACTGGTAACAAAAAATGTTTCTTGGTTGCATACATGAATATGAATTTAAATTTAAAATATAATTGCTGATATATATATCAGATTTTATGTTAAAACCAAGTGCAATAAAATTAAGTTGCTCAACAAATACACAAGCCACACTCTAAATTTGAGGCAGGAGCTGATGTGGGACTGCCCAAAACCCCTTCTCCCTAGATGTCTACCGGAACTGAAGAGTCTACCAGAATAGGCAATTATCAAGATGAGCTACAGGCTCTAATACCATGTCAAAATGTATACTAAACCAATGGCATTAAGCAAAGTTTCCCAATAGATAGATAAGTTATACTTGAACAATTAAGGAAGGTGATGTGAGACTTCCCGTATCCCCTCCACAAAATTCCAACTAAACCAAGTGAGCCAATCAAATAATAGACAATTACCAACATGAGCTATAAGCTCTAATACCATATCAGATTTCCTTTTAAAATCAATTGGCACTAAGTGAAGTTTCTCCAACAAATCCATAAGTTGACCTCCAAGAATTGAAACAGGCTATGAAGCTTCCCAACAATATAAACCAGACATCAATTGTAACTTAAAACCCAATCTTCAAAAGATGACAAAATTTCTAGTTGTGTTAAAAAATAGACACATGGAATGAAACAGAATTGCCATATAATTTTTATTAGAAATAAAATTAATTGGCACAAAGTTTCCCCAACAACAGCATAAGTCGCACTCCAAGAACTGAGGGGATGTAGTAGGATTTCCCAACAAAATCAAACATCGACTATAACTTTAAACTATCTTCACAAGATGACAAAATTTGTACCTGCAGTTAAAAAACATGGAATGAAACAGAAATGTCATGCTACTTTTATTAGAAGTAAATGTCCAAGTCAAGCCAATCATATGGGTGAGAAGTTCATTTTATTGTGATAGACCAACACAGATGTGACCCGGATGTACAAAGGAAAACTTAGATGTAGACACCAAAACATAGATTATGTGTATAATACTGTGTCCTTGGTATAATATACCTCTGTCATCTGCCAGTAATCATAGAATAGTGTCAGCTTGCATCTAACTAGCTCAAGGGTCAACATTGTACTCTTTTCTGCATACTCCTTCAAAACAGCCTATAGACAGGATGAAAATATAAGTGATTGGATAAAATACTAGATGCCAAAAGCACATAGAAAAAAAAATTATTAATAAAAAAAACATGCACATAATTGTGATTTATCCCATTTTAAACTAAGATGGAGCATGAAAAATGAGGAGATACCCAACATCAGGCCAATAATAGTATAAGTATCTAATGAAAATTCTAAACTAAATATAGTTTGGTAACTGCTCACTAGTTCACCTTTGACCAACCACTGTTGAAACTTGTAGATGAGCGGTTAAATAAGATTGGTACTGTGTACTTCGAGGACAAACAATATAAGCTTTCCGCAAGTATTACCAAAATAACCCTAAACTTACACCAAGGCCAAGATAGCCTGAGTAAAGCATAAACTAAAAAGAATGTCAAACAAGAGGTCATGACAGTTAGACCAATATGATTTCAGATTACATACACCATAGCATCACAATGTATTGCATATTTATGGATTGAATACCTCCTTTATTACTAATGACCATCCAATTTGACCAACAGCAGGAAAAGAAACCTCCCAGTTCCATAGAAGTGTTTGCCACGATAAATTAAAAAAGAAATCCCTCCTTACTGGGTTAGATAAGGTTGTGCACTACCAAGTAAAATGATTGCTCTTTGACCATACATACCTTCAGTCAAATGAATGACAGATTAGAACCCACACAACTCTCTCACAAAAATTTGTCAAGGGAAGCTACATTATGGCTAAACACAGAGAAGTAAATCTAGTCAACTTTGTAAACAGAAAATATGTGACTTCCCTAATTCAATGCTAGAGCATTTACAAGGAACTTCGCTGTACCAACAGCATCACCAATCACATGCATGATTTGAACATGCCTAGAACCTGTCTGGATAAACATTTTCATAATACTTTAAAGACAAGAAAATAAAAATGAAAAATTAAATGAGTTCCTTCATAAACTAAAACCAGTTTATACATAAACTAATTTGTAAACGTTCTCTCACGTCAGCTTCTATAAATGTTAATGTCTATGGTTAAACTAATTTTAGAATTTTATTTTATTTTTCAATCTCATTTTGCTACTCCCAAGAGTGTTTACTGAAATGTTTATCCAAACGTTCCTTAATCATTATAATTATAATCATCTATTTTCTTCGCCAATGTACACAAAAAAAGTTGAAAAACAAATCACACTGATAACACAACAATTGGCACAGAAAAGGCTTATATGCAAAAAGTGAAAACTCACAGAATAGAAAAGAGTGACTACTGAAACAACAGAAGCACCACCTTAATTGCCTCAGGCAGCTCCTCCACACCGCTACCCGCGTAGCGTTCGTCCAGAAGCAGCAACCTCGTCGAGCCCCTCCACTTGCTACTGACAAATTCTTCTCCTAGCAACTTCCTCATACCAACACTATCTTCTTCTTCTTCCTCCTCAACAACCTCAACCACGGCAAAATCGTTCTGCCCCACGCGCCTACCGTCTTCCACTTCCATCGCCTCCTTCCTCTTCTTCCTCTTCTTATTCCTGTTCGGCCGCGAAATCTTCGCGAGGTTCCGGAACTTTACGAATCCGCGCGAGTTGAACGTCCTTGCCAGTTTGTCGCGGTACAGAACGGGACTCAGAACGTCGCCATCTCCGTCGGCCTTGCCATGGATCCGGCGCTGCACTGAGACGAGAGTTCTTTCTTCTTCGTTTTCGAATTCGCCATCGCCACTAATTGGCTGAGGTAAGAGAGGAGCGAGGCTAGGGTCGAGGTCATCGCCGGGGACGCGAGCGATGTTGCGGACGCGGGGCCAGTTGAGGAGGTGGCCGCGGAGGCGGCTTTCGAGGGCGGAGCATTCGGCGGAGGGGATGCGGAGAGCGGCGAGGAGGAAAACGCGGGTGAAGGCTTCTTCCCGGAGGACGACATCGTTTTGGTTTTGGGATGATTGGGATTGGGAGTGGGAGGGTATGGTACCTTTGCGGAGGGAGGGTCCGTAGGAGAGAGGGGTTGTGGAGAAGTGTGGGATGAAGAAAGTTGTTGTAAGGGAAAGAGCAAGGGAGGGTTTGAATGTGTTAGGGAACAAGAATTTTGAGGGAAGGGGAATGAGATGGGGCTTTAGGAAGAAGTTGGTCATGGTCATGGTCATAGTCATGCCAACCATCACCTCTGAACTCAAAGAAGGAGAAGATTTAACGGACATTGGGACTTCATATATCATACTCATATACATTACACGTTAAGACTTAAGCACACCATACTCACCCAAAAATTAATATTCATCGGATTTCAAAATATAGACTAAAACCTATATAATATGTCAAAAATAAATAAAACCAAAATGTTATTTCAACACATTTTCTTACACATTATACCTAGGCGGACTAAGGCAAGTACACGACCAAAACCGTCTAGACATAGCCCCATAAATAAAAGTAATATATCAATACCCATTCAAGTAGAATATAGCGGCCCAAGCCGCCCCCTATAAAGGACTGTACGTAATGAACCGGTAACACCTAATTTAGAATATCGCAAATAAGGCCTCTAGTACCAACATACGTTGACCCAGGGCCTGGGCCAAGCCTAGGCCCATCTAGAATCCAAGTGTTGGCCCAGTCCATAAAGGTGGTAGCCACGATTAATGACTCTATAAATACACGTGAACCCCAGCAATTAAGGGGTATGCTTTCATTAATTCCCTAATACAATATTTGATTTTTTGAGAGCCTTTTTTGCTGACTTGATCGTCGGAGCCCTCTCCGCAGGTAACCCCATAACGGTCCAAGTCGTGTACGCTATCAAATGACATGTGCAAACCGGGAAGGAGCTAGCTCGAGAGATCAAGGATTGGGGTAAGGCATTATTTGTGTCCCTAATGTCTTTTATTTGTCTCCGCAAGAACTCACACATTTGACACAAATTACCTACGAGCCTTTTTCTTGAAACATTTTTTCTTTATTTTCTTTTAAGTCTTGACCGGTTTGTTTCTTCTTTAAGGTAGAGACGAAATTGGGTGTGTTTAATTGGATGAATTTCAAATAGAAGGAAGCAAAAGAAAAACCTAGGTCACCATCCTTTGTCGTTTTTATTCGTCCATCGTCTGTGAACCAAGCATACCTCTGTTTTAATTAGTTGGCTTCTAAATTGAAGGAAGCATAGGAAAAGCATAGGTCAGCATCCAATGCTTCGTCCTTGGTTTGTGAATGAAGCATACATCTGATTATGTGATTCTTCCTTCTCTTGTGTTGGTTGTCGTCAGTGTTTGGAGTAAAAGAATGATAAATAAAAGTGGTGAAGTTGGTGAATGTAGTCATGAGAATAATTGATTGAAGAGAGTGCGATTTTGAAACATTACATTAAAGTTTTCTTTAAAGAACCAACGAATTGTACTTCTTAGCCACCACCAATGTCGTTAAAATTAATTGCTTATGAACCCCAAGTGCTTCAATAGGTCGAGTGTTCTCCGGAAAAAATGTCAGAATAGATTTGATAATAATGGTTGCACATGTGTAAATAAGTGAGGAGCGGGGAAGAAGTGTTTGTACAATATTTTAAACATTGTTACATTAAAGTTTTCTTTAAAGAACTAATGACCTGTACTTGTTAGCCAACACCAATGTCATTAGAATTAATTGCTTAGGAACCCTAAGTGCTTCAATAGGCTGATTGTTCTAAAAAAAATATTAGAACAAATTTAATAGATAATTGTTATACAATATTTTGAAATGTTGTTACATTAAACTTTTCTTTAAAGAGCTAGTGACTTGTACTTGTTATCCATTATCAATGTCATTATAATTCACTGTCTATGAACCCTAACATTTTCAATGGCCTGAGTGTTTTCCAAAACAAAAGTCAGAACTTATATGATAGATAAGTGTTGCACATGTGTAAATAAGTGGGGAGGAGAAAAGAGTTTTTGTACAATTATGTCAAATGTTACATTAAACTTTTTTCTTAACAAGCCAATGACTTGTACTTGTTATCCATCACCAATGTCATTACAATTCAATGCTTATGAACCCTAAGTGGTTGAATAGGTTGAGTGTTTTCCAAAATAAAAGTCCAACAGATCTCATAGATAATTGTTGCATGTATAAATAAGGCTTAATTATTATTTTGGTCTCCTAATTTATTGGTTTTATTCATTTTGGTCCCTTTTTATTTTTTGGTTTAATTTGGTCCTCTAATTCTTTAAAAAGGTTCAATTTAGTCTCTGCCGCTAAGTTGACGTTAACACCGTTTCCATACATGCCACGTATCATTTTGTGGAATTTTCAATTTTTAAAATTTTTTTAAAATTTTTTTTAAAATTTTTAATTTTTTTTATTATTTTAAAAAAATTTGTCACGTGTCACGTCATGGTTCTGCCATGTGTCAACTTGATAATTTTTTTTTTAATTTTAATTATTTTAATTTTAAAAAAAAGTGTCACTAGGCATATCACGATTGTGCCACGTGTCAAACTAACATTGATTGTTTTCAATTTAGTCCCTCTATTTACAATTTGGATTCAATTTAGTCCCCCAATTTTTTTAAATGATTCAATTTTGTCCTCTCTAATTTGAGACCAAATTAGTAATTAAGCTTAATTACAACTTATATATACATGTTAAAATAATTTTTATTATATTTATACATCAAATTACTCCATCTAACTATTGAAATTATTATTTTTTACATGTGTACAAAATTTTAAGTGTAAAAAATTACAAGTGAAAAATGTAAGAAATAAAATAATATGAGTATTTAGGGAGTGATTTGATGTATAAATGATAAAAAAATATTTTAACATGAATGTATAAATTGTAATTAAGCTTAATTATTAATTTAGTCTCAAATTGGAGAGCACAAAATTGAATCATTTTAAAAAATTGGGAGACTAAATTGAATCAAAAATTCAAATAGAGGACTAAATTGAAAACAACCAATGTTAGCTTGACATGTGGCACAATCATGACATGCCACGTGACAATATATTTTTTTAAATAAAACAATCTCAAATTGACACGTGTCATAACCATAAAGTGACACGTGACGGTTTATTATTATTATTTTTAATAAAAATAAAAAAAATAAAAAAATTTACAAAATTCCACAAAATGACACGTGACATGTACGAAGACAGTGTTAACGTCAACTTAACGGCAGAGACCAAATTGAACCTTTTTGAATAATTAGAGGACAATATTGAACAAAAAAATAATAAGGGGACCAAAATGAACAAAACCAACAAATTAGGGGACCAAAATGATAATTAAGCCTATAAATAAATGGGGACCAAGAAAGGACTTTTTGTACTATTTTTTAAAACCTTTTGACCATCTACTTTTTTTTAATAAGCAATGGGTTGTAGTTCCTATCCACCACCAATTTCATTACAGGCCCACCAAAGTGCTTGAATAGGTTGACTATTGTTGAAACAAAATTAACGAACCAAATTTGACACATGTGTGGACCACATGGGTCAATAATTAGGGTGATGGGAAAGAATCTTTGTACAATTTTTGTAAATTTTGTTCCAATTGTAGAAATATAAGACCAAACCAGATATTGAAACTACTTTTCTAGTATACATCAAAAAGAATTCCTTATAGCATAACTTAACATCTTCTACAACCTATACATCATCTACCTTCTACATTAGTATGGTCCAATAAATAACAATGTACATGAATAACTTTTAACAAATAAATTTCAGTCTTAAAGCACTCTTCCATGAAGATTCAAAAACACCACCAAGCCTAAGAGAACAACTACATGTGAATGTTATTATGAGTATGCTCCACAATTTTCATGTACTTCACACAACCCTTTTTCCAACATCATAAAATAGTTTTCTTTTCTTTTTTCTTTTTTCCCGGGGTAGGGCTTTTACAAAAGCCTACTTGAGACCATTGCTTTTGAAAGTAAGGGGACACAATAGTTGTCATGAATTTTTTTTCCGTACTCTAGTATAAATTTTTTCTAAATTTGAAATCAAAGAAACTAGAATACGTCTTTTGGATAATATTATATTTCCTTTGTCGTGACTTTTTTTATAAAAATTAATTAATATTAAAATAGTAAGAAAACAGGTACAAACACAAGTACGAGTATACTGGTACCCATTGGGGATGGAAAAAAACTTTATATTCATTGGGTATGGGTATGTAGATGAATATTTTATTTGGTAATGAGTATGAGATAATGAAACTCGTCCTTGTCCCATCCCTAACCACCACCACCATTCCATTGTTGCAATGTTACCACCTTGTTGCCATTGGCATCGACTTCTCCACCTCCTCCTCCTTTTTTTCTTATTCTTCTTTCCATTCATCACACTTAATTTTATATATATATATATATATATATATATATATATATATATATAAAACTTATTAGATTTGGCAAAAAATTTGCTATTTTTTTTACCAATGGATTTATCGACATACAAAGTCGTCGATAATAAGAATTATAAATTATTAATGGATTTTACAAGAATTGGTCAAAACCCAAAACAAAAAGTGTGCCACTATTTTTATCGACAAAATTTATCGATGAACAAATTCTTCAATAGCAACAGTTATAAATTATTAACATAATTTACAAATAGAATTTATTGATAGATATGTTACATAAAGGAATAAAATGGTTAAAAAATTTAAATTTAGTAATGAATATTCTTGTCAATAATTAAAATTCTAAATTTATTGATAAAATTCATCGATAATACTATAAGAAAACTTTTAAATAATGATCAATTCTAGTGACCAATAATTATTAGTGATTATAATGACCACTTTAAATATTAATTTACAAACTAAAAATTATTGGTTACTAAAATAGTAACTATTATGAATAAAAAAATTATAATTAATAATTAAATTGATTTTTAAAATTAGCTAATTTTTAGTGATCAATTTTCATTGGTAGCTAAAACCATGGTAGCTAATTTTAAAGATTAATTACAATTTTTTATTTATAATAGTGACTATTTTAGCAATAACTTTTAATTTAATAAATTGATATCTAAATTGGTCACTATAATGACTAATTATTTTTAGTTTCTAAAATTGATTTTTAATTGAAGATAGTTTTGTAATGTAAATTTGATTTTATCAACATATTTATTTTCATCAGTCAAATTTTGATAGTAATTATGTAAATTCTTTTAATGATTTTAAACATATTTTCAAGTTCATCCAAAACTAAAAATATGAACCATTTAATTTTAATGGGGACAACTTATTTTAAAATATAAATTAAATAATCTTATGTATTAAATCGGAGGATTTTTGTATTTTAATGATTTTTGGTGTTTATGAATATAATTCCTAGACTCGTATCAAAGCATAAAAAATTATAGTTTGGCACCATAAAAGTTATTTATAACTTTGATTTGACTATTTTAATTATAAAAAATATTTATAATAAACAATTATTTATTTAGAATTAAATGTTATAAAAAGTTATTATAGCAGTAATATTAAGAGTTGTGAGGTGGATGTAAGAGAAAGAATCGTTGTTGCCAAGACATAAAGATTTGACATAGGCATATACAAAGAGATTCTCAGTGTAATATTAAAGTGTTGTTATAAATGAGAAACATGTTAGTAATATTAGATTATGTGGTTAGTAGTATTAGATTATGTGGTGATATTAGTGAATGATAGACAATGATACACGTATAAACTCCATTTGATTCCACAGGAAATTTAGTTTTCATTTATGATACCATCGAAAATGATACTAAATTATTTATGATACATATTTTGGTATTAATTTTACAATTAAGAATTATTTTTAGGAGAGAAAGGAAGGTGTAGAGTTGCATTTTATTGGAGTAAGAGAAATTTATGGTAATGGTTTATTGCACGTTTTAGGAGAGAAAGATAATATAAACATATTATATTATCTATAAATAATTTTATTAATTGAATGTTATAATTAAAAATTAGGAACTTTAATTTCAGATTTTAATTAAAAAATATTTAAAGTATCGATGAATCTTTTAAATAAATAAGGGTGGAAAATTAGGAAAAATATATTAGGGGATTAAGGAGTCCAAATTTTTTTTTTCACATTTGATAATGATTTTAACAAAATAAAGAGCGTTTGTCTATGCTTATATTTCAATTTGCCCCTAATTTTATATATTTTTTATATATGTATTAAGTATTTATATTTACTTTTTATCTCTTTTTTTTTTACACATATAGATGTATTTAAAATGTTGATGAATATTTTAGGTGTCCAGTAATTATTTTTTAAAAATTATTTAGATGATTATGATTTTTTAGTTAATAACTATGAAGCAAAAATCAGAGTTTAGTTCAATTATTATGGCTTTTATGGTGTTTTTAATTATTATGACTTTTAAGAAGGTGTTTTGGGTTGATCGGCGAGTTTGGAGTAGATGGAATAGGTGTAATCACAAGTGTAATCAATTCTTTGCATCTTATATCCATAAAAAATTTTAACTTCATATTTTATTTACCAAAAGAGTTTAAATCCTGAAATAAATTGTAAAAAATCTAGGAAATTAATTAAAATAGGAGAATAGATATTGAACTAAGAAACCATATCTTGCACAATCAATTGATTAAATTCTAAACCAAGATCATGAACAAGGTTTTCCCATATCCCACGAATAAACATTACCATACCCCCCACCCCTATCTGACTTCGAAACTTCGAAGAGATCGAGCCTGAAGAAGGTAAGAGAGAGATAACTATGGCTCCTCACAATCCTAATCACCTATTCCATAGATAACAACCTTCTTCTTAGTACTATTACTTTTAGCCATCTCTAACTCACTCCCCTCACACAAATCACCCTGGTTGCATCTCGCTCTTCTTCCACAACGAGGCACAAGATACAACCACAACGAAGTGAATAGTATAGCAATAAATTTTCCCCACACCATCAAAATCAACAGAATAAATGAAAGCACAAAACACAGAGCCATGTTTGAATCATAGACTACTTTCTTATCTTGATCGATGCCACGTTGCTTCGGCTTCGCCACAACATTTGGTGATGGCAGTGCTTGCGGAGCGGAAAACCTCGAAACGTGACCGGTGCTCAGTGAAGAAACGGAGGAGGTTAGACGATAAGAGGCGCGTGAAGATGAAGAGCAAATAGGGGATGCAACGTTTGAACAAGTTCCGTAACCGCTTTTATTAGGTTTAGGGGCTGAGATCTTTTCAGTGTTTTCTTTGTGCACTGATGTTGATGACAAGGATAATCTGTTCTTATTTGCTTTCCTTCTTTTAACAACCAACCTCATCTACGAAAACCATAAAAAACAAATTGAGATTATCGGAGCGAGAAGAGGAAATTAATATATATGAGAAATGAAAAGAAGAAGAAAGGATACCAAAGAGGTTTCGTTCAAAGCAGATCTGATGGCCTTCCACTTTCTCCGGCGAATTTGAAACATATCTCCGACTCCGAACATGGAGGAAAGCATGGCGGGCAAAACGGCGCCGTGCTTGTCAGCGACGGCGAGATAGGAGAGAAAGGGATCCCTGGCGCTGCGTTTGGGCGCAGGGGGTGATGAAGGCAACACATCCATGAGACACGTGGCTGGTTTGAGACACGTGAATAAGGACCTCTTGGGTTTGTTCTTCGATTCCATGACCCTCGCAAGGAAAAGAAAAAGAAGAAGATGGATGAAGAATGATCAGGAATACGAAAGCGGAGCCATGAGACGAGGGTGAACGTACGCGGGTGATGAGATTACATAATATTACAAGACACAATAGAGAACCGAGGGGAAATCGTGCGTTACGTCAAGGGATTCAGGAAAGAGAAACCTATATATACATGTATAACCGTGCGATTCAATGGCTCCTATTATGATGCTGTTTTGTATATACTATGGACACACAACACATGGATAACGCCAGAGTGTTTCTTCAAAGCCACCTATGGAAAAAGAAAAAAAAGAGAGAGGCTAATTTGATACCATGTTAAAAATTACCAATTTAACAACCTCTTTCATACTATTAAGGTAAACATAGACATTATATTATTATTCTGTGTGTATATATATTTTTTAAATATCTATAATATTATATTAATAAGTGATAATATTTTGAATAAAGTGTAATATAGATTATGTATTATTATATTAGAAGCTCATAATTATGTATCAATTATTTTTTTTTGGAAGATCAAACACTACAATAAAATGTTCCATTAGCAAAGTGATTAAAAGTTGTTAGTTATTATAGTGACTAATTTAAATATTAATTTATAAAATAAAAAATTATTGATTATTAAAATTGTCACTATTGTGAATAAAAAATTATAATTGGTCGCTAAATTGATCACTAATTAATTAGAAACTTTATAAACTAATTTTTTTGGTAGTAAAAACTAAGATAGTTAATGTATAGTGATCAATTTTTTTTTGTAACTAAAACCTTGGTAGTTAAACTTTAGAAATCAATTTTTAGACCAATTATAATTTTTCATTCATAATAGTGAGTATTTTGATAACTAATAATTTTTTATTTTGTAAATTGGTAAGTAAATTGATCATTATAGTTACTAATAAATTTTGATCACTAAAATTAGTTACTAATAAATATATATATTTTTCAATGAAATAAGATTATGTTCAGAATGTGCTTGAGCTTCCCTGTAATGCATAAGAATATTAGACTCATGAGTCATGCATTTATAAGTGTGATATTTCATAAAAAAATATAAATTCTTATGATAGCAAACAATTCTTTTTACAAACTTTATTATCGGATAAGATAAAATAAAATAAAGTTTATCCTTCTTCTCTCTAAAAATGTCAAGTATAATATATATATATATATATATATATATATATATATATATATATATATATATTAATGATTTATATTATTGAAATATAAACAAATATTATTAAAATATTAACATATTTAATTATGAATTAACCTTGCTTCCTTATTTATTTGCAACTTTCACTCATTTTTTAGCTTTTATATTTTTTCTTTTTTTTATCATCTGAAAAATATATTTATTTTAGATTTAATTATTCGTTTTGTCTTTGTTTTTGTTCAAAAATATTATTTTAGTCCTTTCTAATTTTGAAAAATTGATACAATTTAATATTTTTTGTTGAATATCTTAGAATGGATTCATAATTTTTCATCAAAATTGAAAGAGTTAATAATGATGATTTATTTTTTTGTGTAATTAATATAATTCTAATATCAGTTTTTATAAAAACTCATTAATCTGCTTCAAAAAATTTAATATAAAAAATAAAATTTCATTAATTTTTCAAAATTCAAAACTAAATTAAATTAAGACAAAAGATTGAGTGATCAATTTAACACTTTTTTTTGACAAAAATAGAAACAAACAAGTAATTAAACATTATTTTATATAATTATATTTTAATCCATCCGTTCAATAATGCAGAAAGATGTATGTTCAGAAAAAAATCTATTTTAAAACCTTTTTAATAATAAAAATAAATATATTAAATAAAAACAATTAAATTGTCTGACTCATACACAAATAAATACATACAAAAAATAAAAGATAATAATATAACTCCTTAGCAAAAAGAAATGTTTAGTTTTTATAATATTGAACATCAATCTTATCTAAAATAAAATTTTATATTAGAATTCATATTTTATAACAATTCCAATAATATATATCGATAAAATCCATTAAATAAAATAAAACTTTATATCATATATAATTCATACTGTATAACAATTCTAATAGTAAAGAATATAAACATTTATGTAAAATATTTGGAATAATAAACTCATTAGCTGAAGAAAAAATGACAGAAAAAAATGTTAAAAAATTACATAGACAACTAAATTATTCTGTCTTACATATTATGTCAAATCAATTACTTACCATAAAAATAAATTAAAAAAAATCATAATTATATATAGTTTTTCATAATTAAATATGATATTCATACATCTGGTAAAATCCATATATAAATTAAACAATATTTTCACTAAAGAAGTTAGAAGTAAAGATTGAGGAATCATATTAAAGTAGTTATTAAAACTACAGAAAAGTCATAAGTGAACACCTTATATAAAAATGGAGTTCACAAATAAAATAAAATTTCAAAGTAAAAAGTACTTCTAACTTAAGAAATTATTTTCTAAATTTCACTTATATTGATATTCAATTAGATTATTTCACTTCTATACTAGGTTGAATATTGTAGAATGAAATTTACACGAATTAAATGGATCATATACACTAAATTAACGTCTTAAATATTTAAGACAACAAATACTTATAAAACTGAAAGATGTTGAGATTAAGATTCAATCATAGCTATAATACAAGTTTCACATGGCAATTAAAGGATTAGTAGGATACTTTATGTACTCTACAAAAAGAAAAATCTTAAATAATATTAAATTATAAACTAATTAAGAAGAAGATATTGTAACAACTTTAATATATACACCAAGTGCAAGTTATATAAGAGATGTAAATATATTTGAGAAAAGGTTTTAAGTTAATTGAATGTCTAATAATGTTTCACTTATAAGTGGATAAAGACAACTTTTATTAAAAGAAACTCTTAAAGAAATAAATAGACAAAAATTTTGGAAAGAAAAAGATTTTTATTCCAAAATTATTTTTGTGAAAAAAAATAAAATTACTTTATAAAGAATATATGAAATTTCAATATAAAAATATAACTAGCGTAACACAGGCGCGATAAGCGCTATCGCGCCTGTGTGTATACAATTTTTAAATATGCGTGATATTATATTAATAGGTGATAATATTATAATGTTATTAAGTTTATATATATATATATATATATATATATATATATATATATAATAAAATTATATTTATTAAAAATAAAGTGAAATATATCAGAACAAATAAAAGAATAACCATTAATAAATAAAGAAGAAGAGAAGAAATAGAAACATATGATTTTATAAAAAATTTGTAAAAGTAACCGTCAATTTTTTAAAATTTAATAAATTATTATATTTAAAGGGGTAAAATCGATATTTTGAAAAATGGACACAAAAAGGGGAATCACTTCTATATATTGTTATAAATTATTGTTATAGATTTATTATGTAAGTTAGTACTAGGTTATTTCATTAACAAATATTTTGAACTTATAAATACAATGAATTTGTGCAATTGACGTCGGCTATCACTAACACAAAAAAGCCTTTTAACGTCCGATATTTTCGATCTTTGACGTCTGTCCAAACACCGACGTCGTAGCGGGTGACGTCAAAATAACGTCAGAAAAATAGCAGACGTCACTTGACGTCGGTCCATTAAGAGTTTGACGTTATTCAACGTCGGGCCAATAACAGCAGACGTCAATTTTCGCGCTGAAATGAGCCAAAAATCTGAGCAATTTAACGTCTGTCAGAGCCCATCAGACATTAAATAACGTCGGCCCTGGTACGGTCAGACGTTAAATAAAGTCTGTCAGAGCACACCAGACGTTAAACTGCTCTATTTTAAAAAAAAATTGACTGTTTTTACAACATCCATACACCTGAAATTTTTTACATGGGATGATCATGTGAAATTTAACATAAAAGGATTTATTCCCATCACTTGATGAGAACAACCATCAATCCAATCTAAACACTAAATCATTTTACTAAGGTTGGCAGAGATAACTAGATGATTAACCATCAATCAA
>Ga0209589_1002792_pt1 | contig 30431 bp, 14 predicted proteins | sample CowpeawhiteBW_FD_187525 | JGI IMG/M metagenome (GOLD analysis project Ga0209589, IMG submission 187525) | Root nodule microbial communities of legume samples collected from California USA - Cow pea white BW (SPAdes) (version 2) | ecosystem: Host-associated > Plants > Roots > Nodule | place: USA...
TTTTCATTCATCTGCGTGCAATGATGCTAATGTGTGGAGTTAATTGTCATTCATACATTCAATCTAACTTGTCAATTTTTGTTTTTTTAATACATATAAGTTTAGGTTTTTTATTTTTAAGAAAATACAGTTTCCTGTTTATTGGACGATGTAATATATTATATATTTCTGTAAGGAAAGATAATTCATAATTAATTAGATGATAGGTTAGATTCCAATTGAATAATGATTAGTTTTACATATATTGGCTACATTGTTATTTCCAAGTTAGCTTTGCATACTTTGTCTAGATTGTTATTTCAAAAGGATTTTTTTTTTTTTTACATTCAAAGAATCTTTAATAATTAGAAAAAATAAATCTTTATAAATGTAAAAAAATAAAGAAAAGAAAAATATTGAATTTCAGTTAGTTGCATAAATTGAGTGGAAGTGACAATATATTATTGTTGTATTCCAGATGATGGTTGAGAAGAAGTTTTATTCTCACATACGAAGCTAAGAAGGTTTTGTCTCCACTAATTTAAAAATGAATATGCCTAAAGATTATATTGTACACTGAAAATATGTTTATCCCTTTTTACTCAACGTGGGGCAACTTTTATTCTCTTGTCACTTTCTCAAAAATATTAAAACCTAAAATTTCAAGATCACAAAGAATAGAATCTTCACAAAGGATCATTTTTTTAAAATATATTCAATAAGTACAGGAGTGTTCTGTGCAATTATAGCCATTGAAATAAAGTGGATTTCAAAACCCAACCAAATTATCATATATTTATTTTCAGTAATATGTATCCAAGATGGTCTTTTCTTCAACTATTTTTTTTATACCTTTTTAAGAAAATTTAATATCCCAAAATTAAATTATTTAAATCAAAATAAGTTTTTTGTTTGGTTAAGTTTGTTGAAAATAGTTTTAAGATTATTTTTTTATGAACTTCTTTTACACTTTTTATGAAGTTTAAAAGGACAAAAATTGTTAATAAATAAAAACTACAACTTCTTAGCTTTGTAAGAACAGTTTTTTTTTTTTTTTCTTTTCAAATTTTAGGTATTATCTCAAGCATGCCGGTAAAATTATAGATATTTTCTTAAGCTTAAAAACAATTTAAATATTTAAAACTAGATAAAATGAACAATATATGTATTTGTGCTTATTTACTCTACCACGTATCGTAACCATTTTAATAAAATTGAAATACTCTTTTAAACATTTTTTAATATAGTTACATTAGAAAAAAAAAAAAAAACCACTTGTACCACATAATCCACGTTGCATGATCCTGATTCAGTTCAATGGCTATTATTTATGAATGGTGGTGTATAGTGGACCACTTGCTAAGGTGATCGCCCTAGAATTATTAGTCTCGTTTGTCCCTTTCAAAGGTGTCTAAAAAGTCTCTAAACAAATGGCAATTTTTTTTTATCACTTTTGCTTTCTATTTTTTTCATTTTTTTTTCAAATAATCTCGCACAAAATAAATTGCACATCAAAATTGAAGTTCAAACTAACTAGAAACTCCTAAATGGGCTTATAGACACACTATTAACTGAAAGCATTCGAAGTAGGTTATCCTGTTAACACATTATTATACATAGATACTTGGGAGCTAGAAACATTGGTGTGCGATAATTATTATCTACCAACCGAAACCACCCAATTTCCACAAGCTGTCAACGATCAACCAATTAGACCTAAATGACTCCTTCAAAAAAGAACAACTGGTAATATTATGGAACTATCCACAGGCAATTCAAAAAATGCTCTATTCAATAGCACAGTCACCAACTAAAGAAGCATAATTGCTTTATTATTCTAGACTACATCATAAGTAAGGCACATCAGTTAGTCGATGAATTTTTCCTTCTTGTTTTCTTCTCCTTCAAGTAATTTTTTTGAAAAATTTGTCCAATATTCTCTAATCAGGGTCTTTGTATAGCAAAACTAAATAAAAAAGCAATAGGAATTATGAAAGGAATTGCACACAAATGAGTAATATAAAGTAAAGCAACAGTATTATACGACTAGGAACAATTTGGATAAAGTAAGAAACTAATGAATGAATTGAGAAATGTACAGAGCACCTGTTGTTGCCGCCAAATCTGAAGGAAGAAATCCAAGAATGATCGATCAATAGAAGATCTCACCGGTACAACTTCTCAAAATGACATATAGCTTGAAATGGACAAAAGGAAAGTGGAAAACCTTTTTCTATGCCGCGGAATTCATCATCATCATCATCATCATCAAAAAGCTAACCAAGAAAAAAAGAAGCTAAATATAGAGGCAGTATTCCCCTGTGGACACTTCTCTAGCAGCAGAAGGTTTAAAGGGGTATAGTAAAACAAAGGAGAAAAGGGTAAGCATTCCATAAACAAGATCTTCAAAGCTCAAACTCTTCATCCTTGAGAGCAATCTCCGCAGCCTCCTCCTCCTCCTCATCAAGCACAAAGTACTCATTCTTCTCCACAGGTCTAAACATGTAGAACATGACAACATAAAACGCAAGACTAGCAGTTTCCTCCGCAGCATTGCTCACCCATTGGTACTTATAAGCCGCAATAGTCCTCAAAGCAAACACCACTATTCTGGTGAAATACAAGTAGCCAATAACAACAATATAAAATTGTCTGAAAAGTGTTAACTTGGCCAAATTCCTCGAAGCCTTCCCATCGGTTTTGGAGGTCTCTCTCAGAGACCTTATAGACCAAACAATGGGGAAAATAATAGCACAACAGCAGATAATATCCACAAGCAAAAACACCTGGTTCCAAGTAACCCAGTCTTTGATAAAAGGCCCGGTTTCCCCAATCACAACGGAAGCCAAGTTAGCCAGAACCTGAAGCGGGATCACAATCATCAAGACCTTCTTCTCCCTGTCCTGCAAAAAGGGTTTGAGAAAAGACCATCCGGTCCCTATCAAAACGATGACGGTGAAGAGCAAAACGACGCGGATGAACTGAAATATATAAAACAACACGTCCCAGCCATGAGGGAGGCCGGTGACTTTCACGTAATGCTTGTCCTCGGCGGCGCAGATTAGATTCAAGGCCTTCATGAGGAGCAAGAGAGCCATGAGGATGTGAATGCGGTGAACGGAGCGGCTGTTGGTGTAGCAGATGTAGAGCCAGAAGACGAAGAATGCGAAGTAGATTATGGAGAAGAGGAAGAAGAGGGAGGGGAGCTGGGTCTGACCGGCGGAGAGGAAGTCGCGGGAAGCGTCGGAGTCGAGATTGTAGACCTCGGTGTGGACGACCATGGTGACCGAGGTTTCCGGTGCGCAGTTGGCGAAGAAGAGGCTATACTCGTTGGGGGAGGTGACCGGGTATGAGCGGTTGAAGGAGGCCAAGGGGGGAGGGGAGAGGTCGCGGAATGTGAAGAGGCGGAGGATGTAGTGGGAGTCGAGGACGCAGAAGGAAGGGTTCTGTTGGATCTCCATCAGCACTTGGAGGAGAGACTCTTCGTTCAGGAGGAAGAATCCCAACCGCGACGATTCCGGTTGCACCGCCGAGGAGAGCACGCCCACGGACACCGAGGACACTGCGATGGACACATGGCCTTTGTGCGTGAACCCGAATTTCTCGAACAGGATCATGGGGCGGGTGTCGGATCTTATGGTGAGGAACTTTATCTCCGCCGTGGAGGGGGAGAGGAGGAAGAAGAGGATGAGCAGCAAGAATACCGTTCGCATTTCGGCCATGGCCATTGCTCTGGTTTGGGTTCAGAATGTGTGCAAATTCGATCTCAACATATTATCATATTCATAGATCTGAATCTGCTTCTGAACTCCTTCTTCACGACGATGACTTGCCACCTACGCAGAGCCAACATTCCATGGGCCTTCAACAAACAATTACTGTTCTTATTCAAGCCCAATACGGCCTTTTTTCCCTCTTTTGGCCCATTAATTTTATTCTTCATTGCATCATGATCATGGATCTTCTAACATTTGTATAAAAGGACTCCTTGTGATTATAACACTAAAATATTTAATTTTAATTTACTTTTACACATTGAACCACGATATACTCTATTAAATTGGTTTTTTATACATTTTAAATTCAGAAATTTTATTTCATAAATAATAAATAAATTTTTATTTTATTTAATTTTTGTCACAGAAATATTGTAGGGATCGTTAAAGACGAGACAGTTCTAGTTCTTAGAAGTTCTTACACGAAATTTGTTTCCTAACATGATCTGGATATAAACATAAAATTGTCGTGAAAAACACTTGTGATTTCCAACGGCAACTAACTAGTATGAAATGGCGGAAGAGCCCTCACACGGTTCGTAATCTGGGTTGGCACGATTTATTTATTGCTCTGCTTTGTAGTTACTGTTCAAACTTCTAATACCTGATTTTTCTCTCTTTATCCATTCATTCATCAAAACAAATAAATAAACCCAATAAAAAAAAGTCTTCAGTTGGAAACCCCCAGGAAAAAAACCCAACAGCATTCAACGCACTGCAAGAATCTCAAGAAACCTTGTTGCTAAAACAACGCAAATCGTCTTTAATTTTTTTTCAGCTCTCTTATTGGTTTCTCAATCTGTAAGTCTCGCTGCCTTTTTCTTCTTCTTTCTTGAACTAGTTTTTGCTATTTTCAAACGTTGAAATTGTGACTTGAAATTGAGTTGCTCGAATTTCATCACCTTAATCATCATTCCGTTTGTTAATTTTGTCGAGTGCCATGCAGTGCTGTTTTTGAACAAGAATTTGAAATCACTGGGAAACAAAAACAAGAAATTAGGATAATCTTGGGTTAGGTGGGTTGGTGAGTAATTTAAGTATATGGTTGTATCAACCTGTTGCGATTTTAACAAAGCACGATCAGACTCAAGAAATTTGAGGTCTGAGTTTCGGGCCTCCCAAAAGATTTGGTCATTGGTTGCTGCCCAAGAATGAATGTGGTGGGCAAAGTTGGAAGCTTGATAACCCAAGGTGTCTATTCAGTTGCGACCCCTTTTCATCCATTTGGTGGGGCGGTTGATGTCATTGTTGTTCAGCAGCAAGATGGCACGTTCCGCTGCACGCCGTGGTATGTTCGCTTTGGTAAGTTTCAAGGTGTGCTCAAAGGTGCTGAAAAGGTTGTTCGGATAAACGTCAATGGGGTTGAAGCACACTTCCACATGTATCTTGACAATTCGGGGGAGGCTTATTTTGTAAAAGAGGTGGATGATGATGGTGGTGATAAAGGAATAAAGTCAAATGGGACTGCTGATAACTCTGAGTCTAGTCAAGAAAACGGTGGTGTCGAAATTGATAAAAAAAATAATAGTTATCTGAGCATGGATGATAGAGTTGGTCACAGATTTGATCATAGCATATCTGATTCAGGGGTGCGGTATCTTACTGGTGAAGGCCATTCCTCGGTTTTGTCACAACTTCAAAGGGCAGAATCTGATGTCGATAGGAGGTTTTATGAGTTCCCAGATGATCAATCATCTTTTGAAGGTTCACTTGATGTTTCGGAATATGATTCTACAAGATATGAGAATCTAGATGCGGATAATTTTATGGACACACAGGGCTCCCATCCAGAGGTGGTTTTGGTCAGTGTTGATGGTCATGTATTGACGGCCCCTATCTCAGAATCGGAGCAGAATGAGGACAATGTTCAGTTAAAAAATCCTCAATTTCATCTAGGCCCAGGTGAAGAGACTGACTTCTTTGAGGGCAATGGGGAACTTATTTCTGATGAAAATGCTTGGACTGCTGATTATGCTACTCCACTGGATGCTCCTAGTAGTTATGACACTAAGGTAGATGATGATACTTCCGGGCTCTTGTTGGAAGCTCAAAGACAGGAGGAAATTAATTGTAGCACTGAGGAAACCTTAGTGATTGAAAATCAAGAAAATCATCTTTTGCAAACTGATTCAGAAGAGGCTGTATCTTGTATGAAGAGAGAGAGTGTCTTCAAAAGTTGTTTGGAATTACGTGAGTTTACTCAGCAGGCTGGAAACGATGATTTACAAGATGTGGATTCTTCATTGGAGGTTCAAAATTCAGCAGAGGAATCTAATGCACATATTTCAATTACTGATGAGAATAAAGACGAAAACATTCAGGTTGATATACAAGATGTAGGTTCTTCACTGGAGGTTCGATATATTGCAGAGAAATGCATTGCAAATGGTTCAATTACTGATGAAAATAAACAAGGAAACATCGAACAATGTAGAAAAAGTGACAAGTTATCTCCCCTTAGTGCGCCTTCTTCCTTGGATGACCATAGTTCTCCAGAATTAAAAGTAGAACCTCAAGTGGTTGATAGAGATGCATCAGTGAACGTTGACACTGGTTCTGACAGTCATTCTGGCACTAAAGATGTTATTGAATGTAATGATGAACGTGTTGGAGAGTCGGTAACAAATGATCAGGTAGATGATAGTGAACGAACTCCTGCAATTGAAGATGGCAGTAAGAAAACTGAACTCACTGAACCTCAAATTGTAACTTCCATTGACGAGGACCAATGTCATTCTGCTTTGAGTAAGAACTAAAAACTGCGCTTCAAATTAGTTTGGCTTATTTTAGGCAACTAAATTTTTATTTTTCTCAAAATATGTGCAGGATTTGAGGCCTCACTTTGTGGTCACGAACTTAAGGTGGGTATGGGTTTGGTTGCTGCTGCTGAGGTTTTTGAAGCACATCGGATATCTGCAGAGGAATTTAGAAGTTCAGCATCATCCATAATTAAGAATGAAAATCTGGTTTTGAAGTTCAGAGACACGTATCTGCGGTGGGAAAAGGCTGCTCCTCTTGTCCTTGGAAAGACTGTATTTGGTTTAGACTTACCTGTTGATCCCAGAGATACAATTCCAGTGGGACAGGATGATGCAGTAAAGGCTACAAATGAAGGTTCTGGGCCAGCTTCATCTGGACGCAGATGGAGACTTTGGCCTATTCCTTTTAGAAGAGTCAAGACAATTGAGCACACTGATAGTGAATCAAATGAGGATGTATTTGTAGATTCCGAGTCTGATTGGCAAACTTCTACTGTTGAACCTTCTCCAACATCTGCTAGGCACGAGTCTCCTCGCAAGCAATTCGTGAGGACAAATGTTCCATCGAATGAGATGATAGCGTCCTTAAATCTCAAGGATGGTCAAAATTTGGTAACCTTCAGTTTCTCTTCCAGGGTTCTTGGAAAACAGCAGGTTTGGCATTAATTGTGAATCTGAGTTCCATGTGACTATTCACACAGTTAGGTTTTGCTTACTTTAGCAGGGATGTTTAATCATGTTACAGGTTGATGCTCATATTTACTTATGGAAGTGGAATGCACGAATTGTAATTTCAGATGTAGATGGAACTATTACCAAGTAAGACTAGAGATAATTCTACTTATGCTTCTTAATGTTCTTTTAACTTACGGAACAATTGTAATTTCTCATGTACATGGAACAATTACCTAGTAAGACCAGAGGTAGAATTTCTTATGCTATTTATTGTTCTTTTGTTAATTCATTACAATACCTCTGCTCCCTGCTTTGGACATTACTTTTGATGAAATCAGAATGTGGTCCTAAAATGCTAATTTTAATAATAATTTATAATTCTGGATTTTACTGGATGAAGGAATATATAAAAGAGAACGCTAGTTCCGTTTTTTTTATGGTTTATGGTACAGGGTTAGGCTTTGAGTAGTCTTATGATACCTTAACATTATGTTTATTCAGATTGTCGGGTTGGGATGAACAACCTTTCTATCATTAGCTTGTGTGCATACAATATTAGGGCAATCCTTTTTTCTAAATCTTGAAATGAATTGTCATGTCTTTTTTTTTTTTTTTTTTTTTTTTTTATTTTTATTTTTTTTTTTTTTTTTTTTTTTTTTTTTTTTTTTTTTTTTTTTTTTTTTTTTTTTTTTTTTTTACTTCTTTCAAGTGATGTTCACTTACTATGAAATTTATTATCATTATTAGGTTGTTTTTACATTAATGTAATTAGAAAAAGTTGTTTAAATGAATGCTTTTGCGGTTATGAGTAGGTGAATGGGTTCGTATTAACTAGTTTATGCTGACTGCCAAAGGTTGATGAACAGTCCTTTACCCAGCCTTTGAAAACCATAGACAGAGTTTATGGCTAGCTAAACATATGAAACATGAAACTAAAATAAGAAAAAAAATTCCTGCTAGAACAGAAGACAGAGTTGCATTATTATGGCATTGATTTCATTTCGTATCAACTCCTTAGTGCTTTACTATTTTCTTCCTTTCAGATCTGACGTTTTAGGGCAGGTCATGCCTTTAGTTGGCAGAGATTGGACACAGTCTGGAGTTGCAAGGCTTTTCTCAGCTATTAAAGTATGTACATTTCTTTTACTTTCACATTGAAGTTTATGTCAAATGAGATGGAGTAAGGTTGTTAATGTCTACATTTAATGAGGTCAATCCTGTAAAAGGAATCTTGTGTAGTGGACATGTAATCAAATATCTGCTTTGTTGTTGCTGTCATTTCTGAATGTTTTCAACAGTCATAAGTTTTACATGATTCTCAAATTATTGGTGGCTTGACTTTTGTAACGATATTTGAGTTTGGCTTTGGAGAAAAGGAAAAGAACATTCAGTTCCCAGTAACTGGTATTTACTTAATTGGAGTTCTATTTTAAGGATGATAAACTATAGATCAAGAGTTTTTGTTGCATCTGGAGTGGTTTTTTCAAATACTTGGAGAGATTTTATGCTAATTTGTGTGTGTATGGATGTATACATGTAGACGCAAGCAATTTATATATATTATGCAAATTGATTTCACTGCACTAAGCTTCAGCTATTTATGACTATACAGAGATGAGCTAACTATGCTAGTGAACAAACTATGGTACAGAGGCTAACTGTAGTAAGGATAACAAACTGTAATTAACAAAGTTTAGTTAAGCTAATAAATTGTAACAAACTTATTACAGAGATCCTGAAAAGTATGAGGTATACAGCCGATTAATGTATATACTTGAATACCATGCACCTAAAATGGTAATGGACAATGCCCACAAGCCTCTTTCAATGACATTTACGATTTTTTTACTGTTTCGTTTTGAGGTTTGCACACTTAATCAACATTATTATTTTTTGCTTCAGTACTTGTTTTCTGCTTGCCTTCTCTTGCTTTGGAATTTTTTGCAGATACGTGTAGTGGGTATGAGCTGACCTTTTTCTATCTGTATAATGTAAAAGGCAACATAGTGTGCCTGATGTTATCATGTTTTCCCATTATTTCACTGTATTTTATACCAAGAAGATTAATGTCTCATACTAGATTCTATTTTTATGTCAGGAAAATGGATACCAGCTACTGTTTTTGAGTGCCCGTGCTATTGTCCAAGCTTATCTTACCAGGAGCTTTTTGGTTAACCTGAAACAGGTACTGAACCAAGCTCTTCTGTAAACAAGAAAAGATTTTTTTATAGTAGGATTATTCTGTTTCTAGTGTTGATGCCTGAAACCCTTCTATGGGATTTCTTTTTGAATAGTTTAGCATAAAGTTAATTGTGTAGGGCTGTGGGTTATCAACTTTCATTATTCTTCCAGTCTTGTCAAATTGGCATATGAAAATCACATCATACTGACAATTGAAAGACGTGTTGAAGCAATCTGACATCAATTGATAAGAAGTATGGGAGTACCACACAATAAAAGCTAACGAGTTTAGCCAGAGAGTCCAAGACTTTATAAACCTCATATCAGAATGTTATAATTCCAATATGGGACTCAAGTCCCATACCTAAAAATTGGATATATCATCACTTTTAACTCTTCAATTTTGTAATTTCTGTTTCTTTATATCTTTGCATCTTGACTGGATAGTTATCTTTGTAAAATTGTGTTAGGTACCAAGAGGTTCCAATCTTAAAGGTCAATTCTAGGAGGCAAAAGAACCAATGTGATGTGGTGGGTAGTTAGGAGGGCCTCTTTGTAGGTTAGGGGAATTAAGAGAAGGATTAATAAATATCATTGTATATTGTACAAGGCTAATGCTTTTGTAATTGATCTAAACTGTTTTCATGGTGTAAAGGGGGTTTTCCCTTGTCAGAGCAGAATTATAGAATTCCTCTCTGCTAGCTAGTGCATCCCCCACCTCTAGGTGATACTAAAAGTTCATATATTTGCAGGATGGCAAGACCTTACCCAATGGACCTGTTGTTATTTCTCCAGACGGACTATTTCCCTCTCTTTACCGAGAAGGTGAGACACTTTTAATGTTAGAGCAATTGCGATTGAATATGTATTGCAATTTTAGTTTATGTAGCCCCACTTGTGATTCATGGATGATATAATGACTTCTCTTTCCGCGGATGTTCACATGCTTACATATGATGATTCCATTTTTGTGAAGACTTGTATAATGTTGTCAATATCACCAAAGTGAGCTAGACAGTAAACGGTATGGTGGACCAAAGCATGGAATCTATTGTGACTATAGGACATATGAGTGATGCAAATACATGATTTCAGCAAAATTAAGTGTTTTCTGAGTTTTGACTACTGTTAGGCTAATGGACTTCTTGATATTTAATCATTTCATCATTATGTGTTTGGAGTTCTGTGTTAAGTGGCTGGGTATATCTTTGCTTGGGCTTATGTATTGATTTTGAATTACGATGTTATTAAAAGTTTTAATATACTTTCCTTGGTTTATCAACAGCAAAAAGAATATGGACTCCTATTATTTTGTTTGGCATTGGATTATCTATAATCCTGATCTGTACTGATAGACACTACAAAGCTTTAAAGAAAAAAAACATTATAGTCAATTATCAATTATGTGTTTATGACATCCATCCTATTTTATTGAATATACACATCTAACTTCTTATATTATTATGGGACTTTGACTGATGGAAGTAATAAGAAGGGCACCTCATGAGTTCAAGATTGCTTGTCTAGAGGTAATTTCCAAAACACAAGCAACTCAGAAGTGCCATCAAAATGTATTTTCCTTAATGACATCACACCTGTTCTGATAATAATGTTTTGCAGGATATCAAAAGACTTTTCCCTTCTGATTATAACCCATTCTATGCCGGGTTTGGCAATAGAGACACTGATGAACTTAGTTACAGGAAGATTGGAATCCCGAAGGGCAAGATATTTATCATCAATCCCAAGGTGTGAATCCTGGATTGATGTTTTTTTTACCATAGTATTTTCTTTTGTTCTCACAGGGTATACTAACAAAATGCCATGAAAACAAATAGGGTGAAGTCGCAACAAGTCACCGTATTGATTCAAAATCCTACACATCATTACACACACTCGTCAATGACATGTTCCCTCCCACTTCCTTGGTTGAGCAGGTGATAAAAGAGTCTCCAAAACTTGTAGATTTGCAAGTTATGAACTTTACAACTAATAAGATTTGATTTGCAATTTTCAATTATGACAGGAGGATTTCAACTCATGGAATTATTGGAGAATGCCTTTTCCAGAAGTGGATTAGTTCAATGCTTAAGGTATTTTGTTCCCTTTTTTGACAAGGATCCGTTGGTATGGGACCATCCAAGATGTTGATCGATAATGCAACATGTCCTTTCTACTTGGCACAAAACTGTGACATGATTGGAAAGTGTCCTACTACACGGGAATTCGATGATTGCATACAAGTGATCTCGCAGAACGTTATTCAACACGCCTTTGTTTTTCTTCTTTTTGATCTTCATTGAATCTTGATTAATCATTACCCATTAATCAATCATCCACATTGTATAACATTTGGTTTACATGTATTATACTCATTTTTTCCCGACCAATATATTGTCCAGGCCAACATCTGTACAACATATTCACTGTCATAAAAAAACATGTTATCCCAAATAATTGGGTTATCCTTTTCTTTCCAGAACCCTCCTCCCTCACGTTCAGTTCATTACAAGTTTCATATCAATTACTTCAAATATTGAGCCAAGTTCAGAAACGTTGAAACCATTGCATTCAAAAATGCATCCACCGACTGATTCAATAAGAAACTGTCTTCACCCATGTATCTGTATCTACATTAGTTTCCATTCGTTGCACCTGGCCGCACGAGTGAAATGAAAACTCGTACAAGGTACGGTGAAGTACTGTATGAGTACGTATAGCACATCAAATTATGTTTTTGAAACATTTTAAACGGAAATTGAAACATGCAGAATACTGGGGTAACGAATTCCACCAAGCTAGTACTGCAATTACTCCCCTTTTTAATACGGGTACATGTCATGCAGTACATGTCACAATTGTCCATTCAACATGTGAAGTGGCATCCACATTTTTGTCGAGTACTTAAGAGACTAACAAAGAAAACCAGAGCCTATAATTCACAGGCTTTTATAGTTTTTGCTTTTGCACTTGCTGTTTCACGTATAAATAAAGTACATTGATATTTTACCAGCACATTTCTTTTTACTATTATTTGACATTACTTTTCATTATTATTCGTTCTCTTTTTTATCTAGAAATATAGAAATTAACTTTTGTCTGAAAAAAGTCATTAAGTTTTAAGTTTAAACATATTTTTATCAGTGATAAATAATATATTGTACACTGTACTGTTTTTGCCCTTTGTAAAAAACATTTTGAAATGAGAGTAACACCGAATTTACCCTCTTAACTAGTTTTGTAGCAGCATTAAAACTAGAATCCAATCCCAGTGTTCCAATTTAGAAGCATAACTTTATTTTTACCTTAAAAAATGAGAGAAACAGGTTTTTTGAATATCTCTGAAGTTGTTTTGGCAGATGTTAACATGTCTTTATAGTTCCTAACGCTATTCAAGTTGGATGGAGAATGAGAATAGGAAGTTCGTGAAGGACAAAGCAATTGCTTTCGAGCTTTGTTTTGTTGCTCATTCTTTATTTTTCGAAACCAACGCTCTTTGGTAATCACATACCAACTGCATCATCACCCTCTCATTTCATCAGGTCAAACATGTTAGAACTTCCAAAGACATAAACAAACCCAAATGCTAAAAAAGAGAACACTTGTATTTGACCAAGTCAAAATAAATTAACGTATTTACCACATCACATCATTCCCCATGACTCATTTTACTTTATTTTAAATTTTATTTCCCTCCTTCATAATACGAGTTTATAAAATTAAATTAAGAGAGGAAGGGATAGACCAGATTAAAAAGATTTTTTCTCCTTAATTATCTAAATTATTATAAGAAAGTTATAATTCTGTCTTAGAATTACGAGATCATAATTATTTAGAGAATCTTTAAGAATAAAATACTAATCTTTCTCTAAATAAACAGAGATAATATAAAAAGAACTTCTACAATGATTTTAAAGCACCTTTCTTAGCCCTTTCAATGGAAAATGTAAACCTAAGTTGAGGTTTCAGATTCAGGACCTTTTTGCTTCTAAAAAATCATCAATCTAAATATAATAGATAATGTAATATAGAGAATAAATGTTTATTTTATATAACTAAATTTATTATAATACATATATAATTACGTATTTTAATTAAAATTTATAAAAATAAAGTGTTTTATATTTATGATAAATAATTTATAATCTCATATAAAATTATTTTTAAATTAACAGTTTTTTTTAAATATTGAAATTTAATTTACAAGTAGAGATGAAAAAAATTGAAAAAGATAATAAATTATTTTTTGAATAAAAACCCTTTTTGTTGAATAGTGGTTGATAAATAAAAGGGTGTACACATGATTAATTGATATAAAATTGAGAGTAGGCACAAAAGGAAAAATTGAAAAATCGACAAAACAAGCTTCCTCCATGAGAGATGCTGCGTTTAGGTTTCTGATAGTTAGACACGCCATTCCAAACGAGTTCTTCACTTTCAGACATGTCTTCATACAGTGAAGTTTTATGTTCTTTCGAAGACGTGGCAGAGAAGCACGTCGGTGTGTAACAACAAATTAAAAAAAAAAAATGCCATTTCATTTCATTTGCCTTGTCATTAATGTTGAATTTAAGCACCTATTTATAACTCATTTTTTACATGCATGAAAGTGCTAGTATGAGTCACTGTTGCATGGCAGTGTTACGTTAATGAGTGATTACTGAAACACGCAAAGATAAGGACGCGAAGATTCAGTTTATTGAGACCTCTCCCAAAGTAGATGTATCATTTACCTACTTCGGTACTAGATTCGATCTAGTCTGTGAATCATTCTTTAGTTTCATTTTCATGGTACGAACAACAAGGCTCAGACTGTGTTACTTCCATTGAAACTCAATAAAAAAAACAACGTTAGTGTCAACATCGTCCTGAGTTGGAGACTCTCAACCTGTACTTAACGTGTATCAAATTCAAATGGAAGAAGACAACAAAAATAAGGATATTATTATCAATGAATGAAACATATGCATGATTGTGTCAATTATGGATCCCACACTAATCCGGTGTCCTTGTAAAAGAAGTAGGTTTGGTGTCCTCCCACATTAATTCAATTCAATATAAATATAAAATGTGACATTATTTTAGTTCCCGGTCAAAATTCATTTAGTCATAGGAGATAAAGAGAGTGTAGGTGTTACCATCCACCTCCACCACCACTCTATAACTATAGAATTTGGATTTTTTGTTGAGATTTGTTGTGCTGTTATGCCTTCATGATACAGTTCACTAATTTTGACGTTTTAAAATATGTTAAAAAAGATATTTAAAATACTAATACAGTATATTTTTAATACTCAGCATAGAACAATACGAAAAAAACAAGTAGAGAATCTGGACTCATAACTATATTGCTATATTGTGTGATCTCTCGTTCAATTTAATGTCGGTCATCTAGTCCTTGTCGGTTTTACCCTCCCTTCCTCACCTTTGTCATACTTTGTTTACACCACGTGTCTTATGCGTCTCCATGCACCTTTGATCTCTGTGCCTCCATGCATCTATGCTACTGCATCAATTGAACAAGACAACAAACCATAGGTATTGAAAGACAACTAGAAAAGATTAAAAGTCGTGATCCCTAACAAGAACTGTGTGGCCGACATGAGATTAAATGACGGACCACACAATATAGTTATAGGATCATGATAGAAATAGGTGATAACACGTATTTCTTCATTTCCTATAACTAAATGGGATTTTGACTGTCAACTAAAATAAATGTCACATAAAAATATCTTCGTTATATCGACGTATAAGTACACCAAAAACTCCTTTTAAAAGTAACGCCCATGTATTTTGTTGGAATTAAACCTCTAACATGATTTTGAGTTGAAATTGCTTAATTTGCACCAAATATTGGTTGACTGAGAGCCTATAATTGAGTGAGAAGATTGCTCTAAACAGAAACAATAATTGTTCTAGAAAGTAGCCGTTAATAGGTGGTGTGTAGCAAAAAAGAATGATTAAAGCAGTGCATGTCCAAGGTGAAAGAATAATGAGGATGCATTGAAACAACGTAGATACAACTTTCTTTTCTTTTCATGTTAGCGTCATATCAATGTTAATTAGGTGTTGGATGGTTGACAACAAACCAACATTCACAACATTTCAACTTATATTAGTATTGGTATTAGACAAACAACTACTGCTTACTAGTTTTCAATCCTTTATGAAGAGACATGAAAATCTTTAATGTACAATGTTAAGTATCACTGTCACCAGATTTCATCAGTTCAGAATTCCTATATAATATTTATACTACTACATAACTTATTCTTTAATTTCTATAATTAAATTTGTATTTTAAAATTTTTGTATTCTATATAAATATATAAAGTATAAATTTCGAAAAATAAATCAAAGAATAAAAATAATAAAAATAATATTTAAAAAATTAAATTCTTTTCATATTTTAAGAAATAAAAAAATAAAAAGTACTAATATGAAAAAAATAAACAAACTTGCATGGCAAAACGCTTTAAATAAAATAATAATAATAAAAAAAAAGATAAAAGAAAGAAAATATTAAAATAATAAACAAAAACTCTATAAGTCCCATCCTACCCTCTTTCAAAAAAGGTTTCTCTTATATCTCTCATTTTCATATTCCTTTTTCTCTTTGCCATAATTCTCTCTCTTTATTTTTTTATATATATATATATATATTATATCATGTCCACCATTCTCTTTATTATATCATGTCGTTTATTCTCTACCATTATGTTATCATCTCAAAAGTTTGACTTTAAGATAATACACCCTTTTTTGTTAATATTAATATAGTTATATATATATATATATATATATATATATATATATATATATTTTTAATATATTTTTATATATATATATATATATATATATATATATATATTTTTGAGTCATCATATGTTTCTGATATTTAAGATTAGAGAGAGAATAGTATGGGAAATTTCTCATAACAATAAAGGGTAAAATTTAATTACAAGTCCCATGTTCTAAATTCAATTCTTTAAGCTAATTACAAGTCAAATGTAAATTAACTCACTTAACTTAAAAATCAATTAAGAGTTTAAAGAAAAAGTCTTTTAACATCCACGATCCAATACTTTTGAAAACAATATGATTATTAATTCTTTTCTCACAATTGTGAGAAAAAAAAACAGAATGATAAATAACATAATATAGATATCTATTCATTATATAAATTCGTTGAGATATTAAGATATTTTTCAAGAAATTATACTTAGGTTTACATATTTTATTAAAAAACCAAATAAATGAAAACACAAGACACATCAAAATTGATGATTAAATATATTTTTGATTCTTTAATTTTTGGTGAAAATTAAAATTAGTCTTTTATTGAAATTTTAGACCAATTCAATCATCATTTTTAGAAATAAGTTAATTTAATCTTTTTAACCAGATTTTGTTAACTTTATTTAATATTTTAAATACGTTTCTTAATTAACATTAAAACGAAGATGTGTTAAACAATGTAAATAATATTATCATGAAATATGTGTGAAAAGTCAAATAAACTTAATAAAATTTGATTAAATTTATATATTTCTAAAATTAAAAGACTAAATTATATCAAAATTTTAAAAATAAACTGATTTAAAATTTTAATTAGAACTAACGAAAAAAATAATAATTAACCCTAAAATTAATAACCTGCTAAAGATAAACATAAATACAAGGTCGATATAATTTTTTTTCATAAATGATACAGCAGAGAGAGTGGTTTTATTCTTTGAATAAGGAAACCTTAATCGTTTTCCATTTTATTTCATTTTACTTTATCATTATACCTGTCAACACCGATGGATCTTAATAAGGTTCGCTGGCATATCTGAGTCTTATTTTTCTAAATTATTATGATAAAAAATAAAAAAATACTATTTATTATTTTTTATTACATTTTATTTTAAAAAAATGGTAAACTAACCCCACCACCGTCTGGTAGTTGAAAAATTCTTTACTTATGACAAATACTTGCGGGTGAATTTGTTTTCTTCTATAATTACCAATTCAATTAATAATCTTAATTGAATTAACGATCTTTTATACACCGAGTTCTCAATATAAAACATGTTTTATCTAAATATTACATTATATAAAAAAATTGTATAAAAGTAAAAGAAAAAGAAAGAAAATTTAAAAATCAGCGGGTTTAAACTTTTATCGTATTAGTATTAATTGTGCATGAAAAATAAGAAAATAAACATTCAATGAGAATAAATGTTTAATGATTGTCCAACATTATAAATATTATCTAAAACTATGAAGCATTGACTTGTATTTAAAGTGTGATAATGAATTATAAATAACTAATATAGAATATTGCAATAACAGTAAATAAATAAAATAACATTAATAACGAAAAATATAATTATTTATAACAAATTAAAAGTTAAAAAAAAGTAATTTTCACTTATTTTTCTTCTTTTCTTTTGTTTTCACTTACCTTTTTTTTTCCTATTTCTTTCATCTTTATCAAATCCATTATATACAACTCTCTTGCAACTAAAATTATCAAAAGGCTTGTTTATTGGCATAATTGTCATTTTTTCGACCTTTTTTTTGTTGAAAAAAAAAATGCATGACTCAAAATATTATTAAAATATGTACTAAGATTAGTATGAGCTGAGCTGTATTTTATGTTAGCTTGGAAAGAAATTAATTAATTTTTATACTAAAGTAAATGGTATAATAAATACAGTAATAAATTTTGAATAACTCCTAGTAAAAAAAAATCAATATTTATAGTAACTCATTCAAAAAATATTGTAATGTTAGAAGACTGTAATTTAATAGAGTCAGGGTGCAAGAAAATTTAATCTTAACAATTATAAAAGAATAGTTGAAACTAAAATAATCAAAGCAATATTGTCTGTGTATGATAATAACGCAAGACGTGTTCTTAGATAGGAGGCTTCCAAAGTTCGTTCAAAAGGTAATATTACAAAGGCATGAGAACTAAACATTAGGTCCTATTTCAATTAATTTGATTTGCATTTACTTGTATAAATTCATTTTATCTCTTATTTTTATTATATGTTTTATATTAAGAGATATATATTTTTCATAAGACTAAAAATTAAATCTGAAGAGGTTTGATAACATATGACATGATAAGTCTAACAAATAATAAATTTTAATATAATAGACTTTAAATATTTTTGATATCATGTTAAAGATTGATATTTAAGTCTAACTAAAACTTTTGATAATGTACACGTCACAACACTCTCAATGGATGAAAGAAAGGTTTTATGTGACTTAAAAGAAAAGAAAAAAGTTTTTCAAAATATCATAGTCCTTTCTTACAAAAATTGAGTTAGATTTAAAATTCACTCACTTAAATTAACTTATAATCTAAATTTTGTCATAATTCTTCATAAATTTTATTTCTGAATGCATACATGTGGTTACAAATATAGATTTTATTTTATAAATAAATAAATTAGGAAATATTGGTAATATATAAGAAGGTTTGGGAGCACCTTCCCTCTTCACTTCTGTCTTTCCTTTATAAAAGCTCAATTTCCGAAAGGCATCTCCATTGTGCGACACACAAACAGAGAAAGCACCCCACAGAGAGAGTCACATGAAATGGCCACAAAAAGAGCACCCTCGGTTCATGTAGACGAAGACTTCATTGACATTGAACTAAGATCTTCGCCCAACTTCTCTTACTCCATTCACAACAGAGAATTTGAGTTCCAAAACAAGGAAGAGTCCACAACTTCCCCTGCTGATGAACTCTTCTACAAGGGAAAACTCCTTCCTCTTCACCTTCCTCCTCGCTTAGAAATGGTGGAAAAGCTCCTCCAGAACGCTGATGCAACCTTTGGCTTCGCAAGATCACAGTCTTCATTGGAAGAAAGTAGATTCCTTTCAACAAATGCCATCACCCCTCTTGAATCCTGCAACATCTCTCCCTCGGAGTCACGCAGGGTTAGTTCCTGCGAAACGCTTTCTTCTGAGTATCAATTTGATTGGTCCTCTGAGATAGAAGGCTTGGTCAGTGATCATCACCATCTTCCAAAGAAACAAACCAAGCACTTCTGGCTCGCTCAAAGGCTCAGGGCTTCTAAAACTTACTTCAAATCTTTGTTCACCAAATCTGGCTGCTCAGATAAGACCTGTGCCAGTGATGCAACAAGCAAAATGGGGGCACTGAAGAAACCCAAATGCAAGGAGTGCCAGAACATGGATGATGCTAGGAGAAACAGAAACCGAAACCGAAACACAAACACAAACACAAACAAAAAACCGTTTGAGCTTTATTGTGACTACAAGCACCGTAGGCAGAGATCTTGTATGGTCAAGAACAGTGACGTGGTTGAAGATGGGTTCAGTAACAGCAGCAGAAGGTCTTTCTCTGGGGTGATTCAACGGCATTATGCTTCCAAGGCTTCATCTTTGTCCTCCTCTTCTTCTGGGTCGTCCTCTTCATCTTCGTCTTTTTCTCTCAGTTCAGCTGGGTCTTATGAGTTGCAGTTGTTCAACAAGAGTATAAGCGTGGAGCTGGAGAATTCAATCGAGAGTGCCATCGCTCATTGTAAAAAGTCCCAGGAAAAGGGTGGTTCGACCAATTTTTGTTCAAAATCTGCAGTTTGTGGAAACAAGGAATTGATGAGAAGCACGAAGGGAAATTGCGATTGTTAAAAAGAACGAGTTTCTCATTTGAAATGCAATTGTGTGTTAAGGGAGTTTGATGCTTGAGTAAATAGCTTGGTTTGCAGCATTAATCTGTTAAATGGGTACTCTAGCTTCTCTCTCTCTCTCTCTCTCTCTCTCTCTCTCTCTCTGTGAATTCTTGTACATGTTGCATACTGAGTGAAGTTGAATCTTTTAGCTGTAACAGTTGCCATAATTAGTCCATGGGAATGCAAATTCACTCAAGCGAAAGTGACTTTGGTTTTTTAAATAATGCATAGTTATGATAAGTCGTCATGAGATTTCTCTATGACAAAGCGCCATGATAGGATACCGTGTTCTTGTCTTTTTAAATTTGAAATTGGTCCACACTTCTCAATCAACCCTCCTGTGCCACTCCACGAGATTTGTGGATTTGATTGTTCAACAATTTACACTAAAACGCAGCCCCCACATACAAATCTCACTTAATTGTAGTTACTTTGTCTCAGATATCCTAAGCTGTCACATAGCTCCTTTAAGATACTGTATATTATGAATTAACCGCACCCAAATGATGAAAATTCCTCAGAATTTTTTGACTGTTTTTCTTAGTTTGGTTCCACTGTAAAGGGTGAATTTTTTTTCCAACTGCCAAGTCTAATGTTCTGAATCTGACTCTTTTCCCCAGAACTAGATTCTCAATGACTGCCTCAGGCTTTCCCAGCAATTATTCCTTCAGAGTTCGACAGAGATAACTGATAGGATGATGTGGTAGTGTATGTAAATGATGAATGCGATGTTCATATCCTTTCCCTTTTCTCAGATTTGTTTAATCGTTTTAAGCTTTTGTGTGAAAAGAAGGGAGGGAAAAAGTTGAAAGTCATTTAGAATAACCTAACAGTGACCCAAAAAAGGTTACTAACAGCCATTCACCTTTTTGGAGGAAGAAAAAGCCTAAAAAGTGGTAAAGAGTAGTCTCATATGTGAGATGTGAAAATCATGGTACATTTGGTGCCTCAAACCTTTTCCTCGCCGACTTATCCCTTTTTAAAAACAAGCATCATTACTAACAACGAATCCCCAGCCAAGCACCACAGACACGCATACTTCACTGCAGTGTACAGCTAAAATGGTTCATCTGTATAATGTAATTACCGAGTTCAGTTTCTCTACTAGATTTTTTTTCGTGTTATCCTCTGCTCAACTATAAAAATACAATTTTGAAGATATTAGAGAGAATCTAAATTCGTAAATTCGTAATGGAAGTGTAATAGTAAATAAGTCACAAAATTGTGATGAGAATGCAATATATGTCTCCCTTTAATTCAATTTTAGAACAAAAGTAAAGTAAGAAATTCCCATTTTCATTCTGTAAAGGGCAAATAAAGGTACCACCAAACACATCACAACTTGCCATTGCGGGGCATGTACTATTCTGCAGATGTCACATTAAAGAAATAATCTAGTGTACAATTATTCTGCAGACAATTAAACCTTTACGCGTGCACTTCTTCCGTTCTTCGTTTCTTTTGGTTTTGAACTACACATGAACATGAAACTGAATCACATGCGGGGACTTCGAAGTTGCACCAATACGTGAATGTTGTAACGCAGTGTACTGATTAGACAAACACATGAAACAAAACACAAAGAACAAGCAATTATTTTCCCCCGCCAATGGGGTTGCTTCTTCATATTCATTCATAGTCCTAATGGTCAATGGATAAAGCTACGTATCTCTCTCCCGCTCCCTCTGTCCAAGTTCATGTACTCTTTCTTTTTTTCATGATAAATATTTAAAGAATCTTCCAGAAAAGCTAAACCTGTTAAGCTCTTACCACTGTTCTTGTTTACATTCCGTACAAGATGAAGTCCTAACTTAGAATCTGTCCCCAGAGGTAAATGCATATTAAATCAAATGTAGAAAACCAAAGTACATGATTATTCCACAGCTCAAAGTTCAGTTAAATTGATGTGTACTTCGGTGGCAAGGCAATGCAAATGGATGGTTGTGTGTCGATATTAAAGGTAAAACCTTTCAAATTTGTACTATGTTTAATGTCTGATTAATATCATAATATGATAAAAATGTTATAGGTTTGCATTGATATGTTTTGCAACTTGTTTGAGCAGAAGGTTCTAGAGACATTTACGTATTCTGTGAAGTGATTTGTTGTATTTCAAGGGTCCCGGTAGTTTAAGAAGAAGAAGAAGAAGAAAGCACCAACCGAACAGATCTTCGTGGGTGTCATCGATAGCATCCAAGAGTTGCAACTTGCAATAGTCACGTCAAACTGTGAAGCCAATGGCTAGTGTTGATTGGTGTCCCATAAACACATAAATATAGGAATAAGCCTTTCCTTGCTATGGTGGTTATTATGTTCCTCGTACACCATAAATGCATTATTAATTAGCCTTAATTTGCATCTATATATCGATCCTGTTGCAAAAATTAGCTACAAAATAGCACGGAACCTTTATTTTTTATTAACATTAACGATATTGTGTGACTTAACTGGTAGAGACATAGTTACATATTGTGAGAAATGATTTGTTTTGTGTTCATCTTGCACATATCATCTGAGAGTTGCAAGTTGTGTTAGTCACATCAAATTGTGAAGCCATTGATCTAGTCTTGATTCGTGTTCCTCCTACGAAAAATAATGCTGCTTCAATTCCCCTAAACAAATCCCAACTCAAGAAAATTTCAACTAACAGATAAACCTTTGCATGCTGTAGTGTTTATGATCCTCGTACCCGACAATACCAATGCATTATTAGCACTTCCTTTGCATTTATCGAACCAGACACCTCCAAGTAGCTAACACATAGCAACGTAAGCTCTGGTTTAACTATTGATAGAAAAGTCAAAATATGTATGCATAAGACGACAACAAAAGAAGCATTATAAGCACACGTATAAGTAAATATTGATCAATGATCATATCCTTTTGACCCTTTCCAGAGAAAAATACGAAGGTGCCACTGTTGGGTCAGTGACCAAGTGGAACACGTCAGTAATGTCAGCGGATATTCAAAGCCTCAAAATCATTATTTTCATGTGGATATAGTTTGCACTGAAATCTTCTGCTACTTTATTGTCGTATATTCATTCTTTCCCTTTAATATTTCTTTTCAATGTTTAACTTCTCAAAAATTAGCAAAAGACAGAACAACAGAAAGAAAAAATTACGCTTGTTTTTCCCACGTAACTTTCCACCACCTGTTCTTACCCGACATATATATATATATATCAAGTTGATGCTAACACACCTCACATCATGCTTCTACCCATTTAGGATTTTAGCCCACAGAATTAAATAATGAATGCCGTCTCTTTTTTCCTTCTCAGAAAACAATGCAGATTCTCAAGGATTGTACTATGATGAAGATGTTAAGTTGAACAATATTATAATTTGGCATTACTTAGTCACTTACATTCCAATAATGTTCGAACTTTAGATCATTATTTATTTCTATCTTCCCTGGTTACTTCTTTGCTTACAACGGACAAATAGTAGATTCTAACAATAAACATGAATATATTAAATATATCAGCAAGGACAGAGGTTTGGACAAGAAATTACACTGATTTCTGCACGAACCATGTGCCAGAAGGTAGTTTTGAATTTCTTTTCCCTCATTTTCTCCTAAGTTTATTTTGAAGGAAAGAAAACTTAACCTGATATATTCAGAAAATTACATGTTTTGCCACAGTATTATTTTATTTCCCAAATCATACAAAGTGGACACTCATTTAACGTAGTAAAGTGGTACACATGGCAGTCTTTGGAACTTGCCAGTAATCCCTAAAGCAAATCTTTCTGTTTGCTTTTTCCTTTGTCTTATTACTATATATACACAAATCAGGTGGCCAAAGTAAGTAGTCTCATCATAATAATAATAATAATAATAAAAATAATAAAATATTATTATTAAAATATCACTTGATTGGAGCAAGATGCAGAAGTGAACCTACTTCACTCTTCCTTTTTTCTTTTTTGGTGGTGACTATGATCTCTTATTTGGTGCTAATTAAGGAAATTGATATACTCTCTTCTAAAACAGAAGTTCATAATAATTCATCTACAAATAAAAAACCACAAAGAAACAATAAGTTTGTATGATATCTATTTTATGATGAAGCTAATGAGAAAATAAGCATCATCCAACGCTTGCAATTTAGAATGATCATTGAAGTACAAAGTGTACAATGATTACACATTTTGCCTGTGTTCTGCAAAGGCGTGTATGCTTTTGTAACATTAGTTAATGTTTGTTCTGCTAAGAAACAAACACCTACATCAATGTTAGTGTAATTTGACAAAAAAGGAGGAGAACTCTTAAATGGTAGAAATCAAAGTTATATAGCGTACACTGTCTTGTACTCATTCTCCGATCCAGACATCATCGACAAAGACAATGACTGTCTACTGCTCATTGTTGTTCGAAGACTTCTTAATCTTGAGGCCTCAACGCGGTGAGCAATAACCCAATAACAGAGTGTTCCTAAAGTTGCTGCCATAATCACTGTCCCTAGAGCAGTGGCTGCTATGGCCAACTCTTTATGATCTCCAACAATTATGAATGACATTGCAATAAACGCCACAGAAATTAGCACACAAGCCACCCACATCAACTTGTTTATAACTGCCATCATTTGTCTCTTTGCTTTCCTCTCAATAACAACCACTGATGTTTGGACAATCACAACAGCCAGTGATATGAAGAGTGCAGTAGAATCAAAGATTATGAATATCTTGAATCCAATATCAGGAGCAATGTATGCTTCCCCAGGAGACATCTCAGGAGAGAGTTTATCTTGTTGCTCAGGATACTGGCCCGGGACATTAAATATGGCAGCAAAAGCAACCGTTGCAATTAGGACAGCAACAATGGTGTTGTAGTTGATGGCATTGTTGAGTCCCTCAGTGTGCATTTTGTTAATTCGCTTCGCTATACCTCGCATGCGTCTCTGTGTTTTGAAGGTGTGTTCCAGCTGGTTATGAACCCCACTTTTTATGTCACTCACTGTTCGTTTCAGTTCAAGGGCTGTGTTTGTATTAGGCGACTTGATGGACTTGGCACTTTGAGCTCCCTTGTGTTGCAGAAAGTTGGAGATTTCCAACCGACCATTTTTCTCTGCAGTATCCAAGGCTGTTTCTCCAGATTTGTTGATAACATCTGTGTCTGTTTCTTTGCAATCTAGTAGCTTCTGAACAACCTGCGAGATTAGCACCTGAATATTAAGTTGTTTCTTAAGAGATGAAACATAAAAAGGAAAGCATCTTTTTCTACCTGTAGACGACCCTTTCTGGTTGCTATATGCAGTGCAGTGTTTCCCTTGGCATCTACCATATTAGCCATAGATGAATTCAATTTCACAAGCTCATCCACCAACTCAAGATTCTGTCCTTTAACTGCCATATGCAGCGCTGTCTGCCCCTTCTTATCCATTCTCAGACCAATTTCAGGTTCTTTGTTCAGAATGGCCTTCACTATCTCCACATGACCATTTCTTGCAGCAGAATGCAACACAGTTTTCCCATTGCTTTTCGCAATACTTACCAAGCTGCTACCATTTTCCAACAGAAAATTTACTACCTCAATGTGTCCTTGTGCTGCAGCAGTATGCAACGCAGTGGTGTTTGTCAGATCAACAGTCATCGAAATTTCAGGAATAAACTCCATGAGGACCTTCAATATATCTGCACACAAGTAAAAGTGAAAATCATTCAGACAAATCCAAAGTTTAAATTGATAATAATGACATAATTTAGAAATAAGACTCTATTAAACCTAAAAAGCTAGCTTTTACAAAGATTCTGGCAAATTTGAAAAAGAAAAAGCGTTTAACTCTTTGATAAATAATACATATAGGTTACCATATCAGTACATGACCAAGCTTCTTGACAAATTAAGCAAGAACTGTTAAAATACGTATCATAACATTCCTAAAAATGAAGTTAAATTACTGCAACAGTGCGTGTATGCTCAAAAGGGTTTAGAAAACACCCTAATCTGGTACTGGTATAGCAATGCCAAGTGAACCAACAAAGTAGTAACCAATAGTTAGGATCTACACCTACCCATTTGAGATCATTAAGAGACTTACCCAAGTGTCCATTCTTAGCAGCGATGTGGAATGCATCGAATCCATTTCGAGCTTTGAAGCCAGCCAACCCAACATCATGGTATCTAATCAATTCCTTCACTATATCAAGATGACCATTATCAGCTGCAACATATAAAGCAGTTTCACACGAGTTGTTTCTCTTTGAAAGAAGCTCCTTTAATTCACCCTCGGGACTCTGAGAGATGATTTCCCGAACCAATTCTAAATTCCCAGCTCGGATTGCAGATTGTAGGGGAGAATCACCCCGTATACCTGTCAATTGTCTCTTCATCATCTTTTTCAACGTATCTTCACGACTTCAATGGAGCTCCAATTTATCAAGTTTACATTTCCTCAAGACGTACCCAAGTTACAACAATTTATTATCTCTCACTATCAATTCACCAACCAATATTGCGAAGGCAATTCAAAATTGTACAGAACGGGATAAGCACTCAAGGTCCACTCGACTCCAAAACACATCCTCACCATTTCAGAGTTCACTGTTCAGACTTCACTTCTTCTTGCTTCTAGCTTCTGCTACATAGAGAGGTCACAAAAACTAAAGGGTGAGCAATAGTAGGAACCCAAAATTGATTCAAAGCATAACTTCTTTCAGCAGGGGTGGAACGCAATATTGCTTCAACAAATCTATAAAAAAAAATATGATCTTTTGAAACAAAAAAAGAAAATCAACTCAATAAATGGGTCAACAAGCAACAATATTTAATTGAAGGGAAAAGAAAAGAACAACCAACCAATAATTCATGAATAAGACGTGGTAGCTGATAGAGGGCCGGTTTATATGCTTCTCTTCCTAAGACACGTCGAAACTAAATAGGAAAATAGTATTAAGAAGAAAACTTGAAAGGGGAATTTGGATGAAGTTGAGGTGGGAAAAGGCAAAGAAGCAAATGAAAAACCTTCTACCCCATGTTCAACGGAGGAAAAAGGTAACACCTTTGCGGAAGCAGTTCAAGTAAGCTTCAAAAAAAGATTAAAAAAAGAGTAATTAAGAGATGAAGAACAGAAGAACATAAGAAGAGAAGAAGAACAGTGTGAATGGAGGATGGGTGCGGAAAACGCGGAAAACAAAATGCACGAGTTAGGTCCAGTTTGCCAGTTTCAACTTTGCATACAATACAATACAATGCAGTGGTCCCACGACATGATGACATGACATAACATGCAAGATGATGTTCAATATTTGACTGCAATTTTCCACTGAATAGGGACAACTAAGGTTTCTATATTTTTCTTCTTCTCGTGTTTAAAAACAATCTAACACCATTTAATTTATACACTCAATGGTACAAGAGATATTATGGAACAATATTATATATTTGTAATAAAATTAAAGTGAAAACCTTTTTAAAAAATACACAATTTTTTTATAATAATAAATTATAAAATAATTTAAATGTGATTTCTAATAATTTATGGCCAAAAAAAAAATTACAATTCTAAACGATCAGAGAGTTGTTGTTTGTAGGACACAGATATTGCTGAATCTTTTGAAGGTATAATTTTGACTACTTTTGATAACTTTTTTTATATTATGAAGTGTTATTTTTTAGATGGTTATCAAAATATTAAAAATAAAAAAATAGAAAATTATTTAAAAGATGATATCTAAAATTATAAGATGTAACTGTTAAAAAATCATTTTCCCAGTCTTAATCAAATGACTACATTTTAGTCATCATTTCAGAACTTCGTAACGGTATAAGTGCTTCTCAAACTGATTTCTCCTTCTTTCAAAAGTAGAAGTAAATATTCAGATAAATCATATCAACATTGAAAAGTCAAAGAAGAGCATGATACTCATTTTGATATGAAATGTTGTTCTACCATTTAAATTGCAAAATATAATGAAAAGAAAACTAAAAGGTAAATTTAATTATATAATATCCCATTCAATATTTATATACTAAATGATAAATATAACAATCTCCAATATATATAATATTTTATGCATCGTTCAAACATTAAGTTTCCAAAAAAAATGTATAGCAAGTCTGGAAAAATTAAAACATATTACTATTGTTAGTAGTAATATATAGTTCGGTTCTTATCATTTACAATATTATTTCGGGTGGAGATATCATATTAATTCACACAAACATCACAATCAACATATACATATATCAATATCCTCATACTCTCCACATAACCTAACAAATTATGATATAATCACTTTCAACTAAAAATGTATGAATCTTTAATGTTTTGCAATGAATCAGTGTAGTCATTAACACTTGACATTTTTCGAAAATTAAGTATGTTTCATCATTCACTAACATTTGACTATCAGAAGTGTAAACTCCATCAACCTTAATCCATTTGATTCCATTTCTTCTTCTTCTTCTTCTTTTTCTTTCCATTCTTTAGTAAAGCTTCTTAGCTTATTTATTTCTCTCTTTCATCTCTTTATTTTTAAAATTAGATCCTGCCAAATAGTAATGAGTGTGTCAAGGATCATTGCTAGTTTTACAGAGGAGAAGGTTTCACTAGAGAGATACAATACCAATGAGACCTGAGTCCAATCACATAAGGCATTAACACCACTCTCAGCCAAAAATCTTAAGGTAATGAGTTTACGGGTCTTTATTCTTATATAGTGCTCTGATACACTTCCCCTCCAGCGGAAGCATTCCCAACCACGAATACTCCTTTTCTGCCATTTTTTGTACCACCGTTCTTCTTAACGGGACACACTTACCTAGAACCCTTACCAGGAAGACTTTCGATACTAGGACCATACTGCACTCGTCTAAGCCGGTTTGAACCATCGACTATGATACCACTTGTTAAGATTTTACATAGGGGGTTTCACCGGGAAGAACAAACATTAATGAGACCCTGAGCCCAACCACATAGGACATTGACATGAGAAATAAAAATACTTCCTAGTTAGTCGTGAACGTAGGCATACACATGGTAAGCCGAACCACGTTAAATTCTCCGTGTCTATTTTTTTCTCTCCTTTATTCTTTCCTTTATTGTTTTGTTCCTAACAATCATTTCCACTTTAAAATAATTCTATAGAAAATGATATTTTGACAACTTTTTCTTGTAATTTGAGTATCATATTTCAAGTGATTTTGGAATATTGAAAAAATAAGAAAATGAAAAAAATGAGAAGTCACCTAAAAGATGTCACTTTAGATTGTAGCATAAAGTTGTCAAAATTTGACTGTTAAAAAATCATTTTCCTAATTGAAAAATATTTAGAAAATAATTTTTTAACAATTAAATTTTTATAATTTTCTCTTGCAACACGAGTTTGTAGCTTCTTATTTTTCTTATTTTTCTAATTTTTTTATATTTTAAAATTATTTAGAAAATGTAAACTCAAATTAAAAAAATTATCAAAATTTAATTATTAAGAAATTATTTCCCAAAATGTTTACGCTTGATATTGATTTGATTGGTTGAGAAAAATACAGGAAAGAAAAGGGTTGAAAAGACACGAAACAAAAGTTTGAGCAACAACATGGAAAGGAAAGATAGGGTTAAGAATGTGTACGAGAGACAGAGACAGGTATCGCTGTAAGGGTGTTTGAGAGCACCACGGCACTCAAACTTTCTTCTTCTATTTATCCCTTTCACACTAACTTTCTTCTTCTCTTTGACGGGTTCTTATTACACCCACCAAACATCTTTCACAACTTGGAATAATCAACAATATATTTTCGGAAAAAAATTGTATAACTGCATGGATGGTTACCCATCATTTCTTTTATCTTATAATCTTTAGGACTTTAATCCTTTGGTTTCAAAAATTATATCATTTTTAATATAATACAATCTTAAGAATAATTAAAAATTATTTTTTACACGTTAACAAGACAGTTACTTAAAACACACGTTATGAAAGACTTTACTTGGTGGGATAAAATATAAGGCCCACTAATATCTACATTTTTTTGGATGAATGATCAAGTAATACAAAAAAAAACATAAAAATCTTTCTTTTTATTGGTCTAATTCTCTCTCTATATTAAATCTGGTTATATGAATTCTAAATAAAAATTCTTATGTATAAAGTATCACAAATGTAATTCCAATATACTTTAAAAGAGATATAGTTATCGATATAATTCGAAAGAGATATAGTTATTTACTAAACTAAGAAAGGGAGTTATATGAAACCTATATATTAACTATAAATATGTCATACATACTATGAAATATTTATTTTACAAGTAAATAAGTATGTGCGGAATATCTTTTATAAATATATCCCTATCTTCCCAAAAATATTATGATGCAAATATAAAAAAAAAAAAAAAATTAAGGAAATATTTCCAT
>Ga0209589_1002795_pt1 | contig 30407 bp, 18 predicted proteins | sample CowpeawhiteBW_FD_187525 | JGI IMG/M metagenome (GOLD analysis project Ga0209589, IMG submission 187525) | Root nodule microbial communities of legume samples collected from California USA - Cow pea white BW (SPAdes) (version 2) | ecosystem: Host-associated > Plants > Roots > Nodule | place: USA...
ATATATAAAAAAAATTTTATATATAAATATAATATATATATATATATATATATATATATATATATATATATTATAATACATATATGTTATAATAGTTAAATAATACAGACCTATAATTATATATAATTGTAATAGTTAATTATATTTTTTAAATTTATTTTAAAATATATAATAATAATAATAATAATTATATTTAAAAAAAATGAAAACAAAAAATTCTGTGCGTATGCACGAGTCACATGTTGATATTTAAAATAAATGTACATTTTAATAAAAATAAAAATTTTAGTATAACATTTATATAAAAGTTAAATTTGATCAATTTGAATAAGGATAAAATTGAGATTGAGTTGAACATAAATAACAAAAATTAAAATTAAATTGAACAAAATTAATTGAGATTGAGTTGAACATAAATAATAAAAATTGAGATTAAATTGAACAAAATCAATCAAAATTGTGACTGATTGAATATAAATCATGAGATACTGACACGTGACAATAACATCAACTTGACACATAATACTGAAATTAATTTGACACGAGACATATGCCACAATGCACAATATACACAATACTAATACACAATGCTTACTTGACATGTATTTTTTAAAATTAAAAAAGAAAAACACAAAGTGATGACATATGAGTTAATATTCATCTTCCGTTAACTATTATATATTCAAATTAAATTAAGTATGTAAAAAGTACCAAAACTGATATAATTTATAAAAATTAAAATGATTTTGAATATTTAAAAAATAAATGAGGATTAAAATGAACCAAATCTACGAAAATTGGAAAACTTCTTACATAAGACGTGAAATGCCTTCCGTTTTCATAACGAGGTTTTTCTCGCGTTCTTTCCCTTTTTTTCCCTGCGGTAGCGTTGTCATCTCTTCTTTCTCCTTCTCGGGTGAAACTGTAATGAGGGCGGTGGTGCTGTGGTGAAGAGTAATTTACTATTTTTCTATGGTACAGAGTTGCAGTTAGTAATTATGGTATGCAGCAAGCAATAGTGTTTAAACCGATTGGAGACAAGGCCGAGTTGGCCAGTTTTATATTATATCTGGAACTCTTCTCCTTCTTCTTCTTCTTCTTCTTGTGATTCTCTTGGGTAGCAAAGCAAAAACAGGTTTTGAAGTGTGAGAGGGTTATGGGTATCAATATAAAGGGAGAAATAGAGAGGGTAAACGGGAAGGAACTGAGTTACAGTGAATTTGTGGAGAGATATATGGAGAAGAACAAACCCGTAGTGCTCACCGGCCTAATGGACCCTTGGAGAGCTCACACTGATTGGGTCACACTTCATTCCCAACCCAATTTTCAATTTTTCTCCACTCATTTTGGAGCTTCTAAAGTTCAGGTATGTTCTTTATACAATGCATTAAAATATACTTAATCAATGTTTAATTGGAGGTAGTTCCTTAGTTGTGTTATTTTGAACACTTCTGTCTAATTTCCATTGTTGGATGGTGATTGAGTGTACTGAAAATTTAACATGATTTTGTAAGAGTGTGATTCGTTTAGTCTCTGAAAATTTTGTGAAATGAAGGTTGCTGATTGTGACACCAGAGAATTTACTGATCAGAAAAGAGAGGAGATGTTGGTCTCCGATTTTATAGCGCGTTGCCTTCATCTTGAGGAGGCTTCTGCTGTTCAGTGTAATAGTGAAACTTGTGCAAGTAATGGTGCCTCTGTCTCTGTACCGTATTTGAAGGATTGGCATTTTGTAAAGGTATACCTTTTAGCCTTTTGTCACTTCTCTATTGATTAAGAATTCTGATTCATGAATATGTGAATGCAAGAATTCGTTTCCTCCATTTTTATGGGGCACTAAAACTCACTGGAAAAGTTAAGGCGCTTTATCTTTTACGTTGTCTCTTTTCTCAAAATGACATCATTTATATCATCAATCTGAATGATGCATGAACCTGGGAAGCAGGGGTGGTTGTGCATTTTGGAGTACTGAAGTTAACTGATTCACATTCCCATTCACTTTTGGTTCTGTGAACGCTTTTATGCGGATCATTTTCTATTGGTATTGTTGCTTTACCTGAAATCTAATTGTATGTAGAATTTTTAGGTGTTCATTTTGCTATTGTTCCTCTGCAAGATCCCTGTGTAATCAATTTTTGAGCATGTGGCTTATTTGGATAAAAATACATGTACCATCGGCAAGAGCAAATCAAATTTAATAAATGACCGGAATGCTTGATCCTTTTGCATTGAGAATCCCCTTGTTAGGCAAGAGCTGTCATGTTTTATTCTCTTTTTAGTGTAGATGATGTTTTGCTTAGTAATTTTCTCTTCTCTGACTCTGGTAGGAGTATCCTGAATATGTTGCATATGACACTCCAAGGTTCTTTTGTGATGACTGGATCAATCTGTATCTTGACAACTTCAGAATCCATATTGATTCTGACGCACAGCAACCAAATGAGGAAATATGTTGCTCTGACTATCGATTTGTTTACATAGGGGTGAAAGGTGTGATTGTAGGTGTAATAAATTCTTCTAGCAACAATGCATATCAGATCATGCTGTACTTCACTTTACAGAGAGATGAAAAGCCGACCAGTAACCTCTTGCTTTAAATTATTCTGGCAGGATCTTGGACTCCTCTTCATGCTGATGTTTTCAGGTCCTATAGCTGGTCGTCAAATGTCTGTGGAAAGAAGAGATGGCTTTTTCTAGATCCTTCCCAGTGTCATCTTATATTTGACAGGCATGCATTCACTACAAAATAGATATTAATGGCATTTTTCCGGACAAGAATTTGGGGACACTGATAACGGAAAATCTAGTTAGATATGTCAATTTTCAAACTATCTATGAACTGTGATTTATTATGACCACCACCTTCAGCAAACCTTTTCCTCTTGGAAATCAACATTCCCTCATTCTTCCCACTTTCTTCCTTTGATTGGGTTCACTCTGTATAAAATTATCATTCTTGATTTTTTGTGTTTGTGCTGTTCTTCAGAGGTAGGTTGGGCGTGTTTTGATGTGTTGGTCTTTTTGCTTAGTTGTCAAACTAAGTGATTTTCAACTTTGATTCAGGAATATGAAAAATTGTGTATATAATATCTTTGATGAAGTATCAAACTCGAAGTTTCCTGGTTTTAGCAAGGTAAATTTCTACATTTTGTCATCAATCTTGCTGTTTTCAATTAGACTTTCTGCTTCAGCCTTCAGTGGCTCTGCTCTATATGTATGCAGGCTATCTGGTTGGAATGCACACAAGATGCTGGTGAAATTATATTTGTACCCAGCGGATGGTATCATCAAGTTCATAATTTGGTATATTCTTGCGCACTATCTGTATTGCTGTTTTGTTATATTTCTCAATGATTTTGAAAGGCAGTCCTGCAGTCCCTTTAAAGATGAAACCTGTGTTCTAAATGGAACTTCTGGTTGATCTCTGTTAAATTTAATTCTCAAGGAAGCTAGAACGCTCAGCGGAGCTAGTAATGAAAATATGTAGTTTGACTGGTTTCCAGGAATTCACTAATAGAATCCACTGGCATATAGTGAATAGTTCACTATGAATCATAACAAAATTCATTGCTAGTTGAGTGATTGCATTAGGTCATTGTTCAGATATGATTAATTCAAATAATCATTTATTTTAAAAGTTCTCTGGGGAAATTGATAACAATATAATAAGTTGAACAACACACACACACACACACTAGATGCTACTTATAAGCTGGAAAATAACACAATTGGCACAAATAGCTTTTGAAAGCCTTTATTTCCATAACAAATTAGTTTTTTGTTATGTTACATTAACTTTATCGTTAGATGATTTTGACTGAGATATTTGACATGATCTAATCATTTGATGATGTATATTGTGCTTTCAGGAGGATACAATATCTATAAACCACAACTGGTTCAACGCTTATAACCTTTCTTGGGTGGTAATTTGAGTAATGTAGTGAAATAAATATTTAAGAGTCAAGCTCAAGGATAAATATAATTCAACTAAGTTTATCCCATGACTTTTCATGCCATGACAGTGGAATTTACTTTTAAGGGACTACAATGAGGCCAAGGAATACATAGAAGACATCAAGGATATATGTGATGATTTTGAAGGTCTATGCCAGCGCAATCTTGCTGCTAACACAGGTGCAACATACTTGATTGCTTTTTCCTAACCATGTTTCATGAATTTTTATACGCTATTGGGGGCAAATTAATGATGATATCTTGGAACAACAAAAAAGAAGTGGTCGTCCTAGGTTTGATTTATTAATTGTTAAAGAGTCTTCTGATGATCAACAATGAATGAAGGGCTTGTATTCTTTTAATATTAAATTTCACCACTTTATTTAATCTCAATTACTATAATTTCTTGAAGTTATAATGCTCATTGTGCAATTGACCTAACCACGGCATAAGTTTTGTACTACTAACTTTGATAGAAACTACATTGAAATATTGAAATTGCTTCAGCTGGTCACACAAATTAAACTGACTTTTCTCTTAAATCAGGGATGAATTTTTATGACTTCTTTACATTCATGTCATACTTCACCTTGGCCAACTTGGTGTTGCTTCGTTATATAAATAGAAGATATGTAAGTACTACTGGAAGTTCATCAACAATAGCTCAGCATTTATCCATGAATCTTGGGTGTTTAAGGAAGATCGTTTCAGAGATGAAACACGTACGTGCTCTAGAAGGAAATCATAATTGCGTTGTGGATATTATCAAAGCATTTGAAGATCCTAGATTTTCCAAATTATGCATGCATGTAGGAAGAACATATGTCATGGTACATGAGCAATCTCACTTGGCCTCTGATTTCGAGAGCACTACAATGAGTGATTTGGTGGACTTCAATGATTCGAAATCATACACATCTCAGATCTACACACCTGAAGATCTCATTAAATTTATAGACAATGTAGTTGCAGAAGAGGAGCCATCTGCACTTCGTGTTGCTTGAATGGCCTTTTAAAATTCGTTTCCACAACTGATTGGACTTGAAGTTGGGACCAGCTACTCCAGTCTAACAATTGCAACTCATTGCTTCGACTCTCAAGAGACAAGAAAGTTATCACCCAACTGGCACTTGTCATAGTTTTTTTGTGAAAATTTTGGGAGAGCATGGTTCCTTAAGCCCAAAGCAAGAGAAAAAAGGAAAGTTTCTAGACTCAGAGTGCTTAGAGGAATTCACATCTACCTTACTAAAGAGAAGTGGAACAAGAACCAGCAAACTGTCAATACAAACCCTTGTCTTATCCACTTGACCTACATTTGGGACTAGTGGTCTTTGTTTAAGTAAGCTTTACTCATCACTTATGTCTTTACTCTAACTGGCTTGTCTTACTAATCCCTCATTTTAGGCTCCATTGGGTCACCTGTTTTTTGTGTTTCTATGCTTTCTTATTTTTACTTGTTCCTTGCTTTCTTCTCTGGCTATTTAGAAACCAATACCTTTTGTTACAGTTGTGGGTCCTTCATGTCCCATTGTTGTGTCTTAGAAAAGATTGACTTTTGACTCTGACCAATGCCTTTAGCAGCAGATAATATGAGATTTTAGGCATATATTGTATTATTGTCGTCAATTTACTTTTGAAACTGGGTCTCCATCATAGTTTTGTGAAGGTGGTGCAATAGGTTTCTTACCCAGAAGGTGTACCTTTCGCCACAGACCGTGGCAGTTGTGGACACTGGACACCTTCCCTCTTGTGCTTTTAGCTGTATATTTGTTGGTTTTTCATATATGTAATTTAATTGGAATATACTAAAATTTTCTTATGATTGGACATCTTACCATTTCTAGATATAGTACTAAAATGATTGAAAATCTTATCTTGCAAGTTATATATATATATATATATATATATATATATATATATATATATATATATATATATATATATATATATGTGTGTGTGTGTGTGTGTATATGTTATAGTCAAATTATATCTTTTAATATTATGACTTATATTTTTAATATTTGATAGTATAATTATGCCCTGAAGAAATGGTAGAAGAAAACCTAATATAAAAATCAAATTAAATAAAAATGAAGAAGTATATTTTTTAGAAAATAATGAATACATTGATAATGATCCTTGACTTTACTATTTTTTATTGATAGAAATTAACTTTACTAGTTCTATATATAATATTTTTTGGATACACAATTTTTCTGGTGAGAAAAAAATAATTTTATACAGCTCAACATCAATGTCTTGTATAAATTCTATTTTAAGTTTTGATTTCTTTTCTCAAGGCAAGTGTTTTGAAAAAGTAAATTATACGAAGACATCCTAAAATGTTGTTATTGAGATTTTTTTTTTTAATTTTACACAAGCTTCCGTATTTTTTAAAAACATTATATTGTAACTTTTTTATATTATATATTCACCCCTTGGAATTTTAAAATATTTGACTTATGAACTTTAGTAAACTAGGGTAAGGAAACTGTTATTGTATATTTCTCTTATTAAAAACATGAAATAGACATGGTTGAGAAATGCCTTTTGCAGTCCTAACTCCAGGGCGTACGTGAATTTGAAACCTCTTCCAATAAAAGAAATGCGGCCACTAAAATTTCTTTATTTCTTGATTTTTAAATCTATTTTTTCTCTTTTCATTTTCCTTTTATTCAAACGATAATGCTGTTAGATTTCTAGTTTTCAACACTTTCAGTTGCAAGTGAAGAGGGATATTTATTTGGTTTCTTCTCATGTGATAAGGATTATAATATAATTTGTTACACGAGAATTGAAGAAAAATAAATTATAGTTCTTAGTTAAATATTTCCAAATAAGTTCATGCTAGACATTTAGACATCGGTGCCATCACATGCAAATTTTATTGAAAAAAAAAGAAGAAAAACATAGGAGACCACATCACACTCATGATAAAATTACACTATTTATAAGAAAAAAAATCTATTATAAAAAAATTATGATTTCATTCACGAAAATCATTCCATACTTTTTGCTTTGGAGGATTTAATATTAACTTTCTTTGACCTATCCCTACTAGTTTTCCTTATAGTTTGAACTAACTCATTATCCTCTCTGGTATTAGAATCTTTCCTTTTATCAAACATATTAGCCAAATTAAAAGTTATTTTCAATTTGTCCACGAAACGAGCCTCTTTAGATGTCAAAAGATTAGGATCTATCACTAAATTACTATGAGTTGAATATAATTGTTTAAACCTTGCAAACTATTGATAACGAGTTACATCCTTCAAAGGAGGCATACAGACAAATGAATCAGATTCCACTAACATACTAATATAAAGATTTTTAACAAGAGAAGATCCATTCACAACGCAAATATTGTCATGATTATCCACCACTAGATGAGACTATGATTGAGCAATAGGATATACCACATGTTGTATCTTAAAAGACTGAACCATAGACCTCACCACAGGCTCCACCATAATTTCCACCACTTAAGCTAAAAAGCCTTGACCTTTGTCTTGTGCATCAACCACCTTAAGATAATAATGTTGTGTTTTTGAATGAACTGTTCTCTCCCCACCAGAAATAACATTTGCATCCTGTTGTAACCGTCTACAATTAGATAGATCATGATTAATCATTTTACAATTTGAACAAAATAGAGACAATTTCTCATATTTCACATCAACAATAAACACAAATCATGATCTTTCCACCAAATTTGATTAGGAGAATTTGGTAACAAATCAACATCAAACAAGACACGTATAAAGAAACATCGAGACTTATTCTTGATAGTATAATCATCTAAAGATAAATGTGTATCAATTTCACGTGTCATTAAGAAAATCACTTTTGACTGCCAATACTCCAAAGTAAGGTCATGAATGCGAACCCAACATTGAGTTTTCGTTTCATGGAAGCTAGGATAAAATCTTTTATCCAAGAAAATACACCAAGAATGCCAAGAGAATCCAAGTTCTAACTGTTAAAACCCTTTACATGTCTCCTAAAGAAGAAAAAGCAAATTCATAAAACCATTTGTTAAGTGAAATTATCTTCCATTGACCCAAATGCTTCCAAGCCACATCAAGTTTTTTACAAAGGTCTAAATGTGTAAGCGGTTTATCTCCTTTTGTTAACAAAATACATTCATGCAAATGATTTTCACACCCCTCAAGACCAATAAAATGAACTTTTTTCAAAAATCTGCACAAAGGCCATACCTCCCTTTATACAAATAGAAGGTAATTGGGACTAGGGATGATAACACGGGTAAAATCTGCTATGGGTAATAAGTGGATACTTCAAACGGGTACTCGTAAAGTAACATGTAACAAATAATTTAATACTCACTAATAAATAAATCGAGTGTGGATATCATATTACCCACACTTGCTAGTATCCATTACTTGCAAAATATTAAAATTTAATTTGTATTTTATTAGATTAAATTTAATTAAAATTAAAATTTAATTTATATTTTAATAGGTTAAATTTAATTTATATTTTAATAAGTTGAATTTAATTGAAATTAAAATATTTAATTTATATTTTATTAGGTTAAATATAATTATAATTATAATTTAACTTATATTTAATTTAATTTACAATATCTTTTATATTTTTTGTAATTTTATTTAGATTTCATTTTAAAAATTTAAAAATTTATTTTTAATATTTACGAGTATTAATGGATATGATACTCACAAAATTTAAAAATTCAATGGATATTTTTTAAATGTATATCTAGCAAATAATGGGATGAGTAACAAATTTTCTATTGCGAGTCGGGTCCGTATTTGACCCGACCCGTTACCATCCTTAATTGGGATAAAAATTAACTCACACATTATTAAAGGACTTGGATAAATATACATTTTTGTACTCTCACATTTGAAAAAAATTTAAAGAAAAATAATTTTCTATGTTGTAAGAAAAAGAAAAAAAAAAGTCATGTATATGATTCACTAAGTACCAGACTTTCCTCCAACCAACCACCTCCACCCCATTCCAACAATATAAGCAAACATATTCGCCAATGAACACTTCACACTACACCTCTTAGTTACTTTAAAAGATATACTCAAATTGGATAAGAAGTTACAAAATATCTTTATAACTTCTTTTTACTCTTTAGTATTTTTTCTTTGTTCTCCTCTATTTTAATATTGTACACTCACTCATTCCTTTTTTTTTTTCACTACCTATATTTCCTCAAAAGACGACAGTTCATTATTATTAAACATTTAACATGTTAAAAATTTATTATGCATATACACATTACGACATTGAGTTTTTTTTTTCCAATTATTGACGTTAGTTAATATATTTTAAAAAGTAATTTATTTACTTTAAATGAATAAAATATGTTATTTTTAGATTAGCATATTTAGCTTAATTAATGTTTTAACATCGAAAAAATGCGTTTCATTTGTTTATTTTAGTAAAATGATACTTAAAAAACGAAAAGAGTATTACACTTCTAGATATAGCTATGCAAACACTATACAAACAAGTTTAGAAAGAGAGACATTTGGTAATTAAGTCAGGCTAAAAAATGTTCTTATCTAAGGAAATGTATTTTCTAAAGGACTAAAATAAACAATGGTATTTTTAAAGGACTAATTTCCACATATTATTTTTTAAAAATATGATATTGACTAAAACCTAAATAATATGAAAATTAAAAATGAAAATGAAAAATATAAAATTAAATAGTTTTTCTTATAAATAAAGACAATTTATTTTTAAAAATAAAATACGAAAAGTGAGTGTTATTTTATTAAAAATCTTATATGAATATCATTTATTCAAAAATATGAGAGAGATGGATCTTTATTTAAAAATTATATAAGGTATAAATACCGATTTATTAAAATTATAAAATAAAGTAAATATATTTTTTAAAACTACAAGAAATACAAGTATTATTCAATATAATTGTAGAAGAAATAAGTATGATTTCTTTATTATTTACTAACACAAAAATGTCTATGACATCATCTAGTTAATGTCTGCTAAAGGGAACACAGACGTAAAAAATGACCAATGACATTTTTGTAAATAAAACGTCAATTTTGACGTCTGTCCACGTAAGCCCCGACGTCCCTTAACGTCTATTCTCCACGCGCCTGACGTCACGCTAGCTTGACGTTTGTTGTTTACGCGCCCGACGTCACGCAATGTTGGTTCCCCAACTAATCCGACGTCACTCGAGGTCAGGTAATTACAAACCCGACGTCCCGCCTTTTATAGGGCACAACAACGACAAGAAACGTCACTGTTTCTCTTCTCCGCGAACTGAGCACCACGTTGCGCCGGCCATCGCGACCTCTGCAGGTTTTTCGCCATAAATCTTGTTAGGTTTTGATTTGTGCACTGATTTAAACATTTTGAACCGATTGGATTTCTTTTTGGTCTCCATTTCACATAAATGTAGGGTTTTCTTCCCCTTCGCACCATGAATTCTTTTCGCCGACAACCCACCCTCCTCCTCCTTCATCTGCATCCTTGTTTTTGCTACAAGAGGTTAGTTTTTAATTTTCCTCTTATTTTGTATATTGTTTTTAGTGCTTTTTTTTTATTACGAAAATTATGATTTTTATATGTTTGGAATACAATTTTGATTTGTTGCATGTTAAAATGATTTTAATGTATTTTGTTGATTTTTTTTTGGCTTATTTGTTTTATTTAAAATTTTATGATAGTTGATAAATTTAGTTGATAAATTTTGAATAAAATTTATATTTATAATTAGATCTGTTGCATGTTAAAATAATTTTAATTTTGTTTTTATTTTTTAATATTATTATTGCATTGTTATTTTATATGTGAAGATTTATTATAATTTTAGTTCACAATTTTGAGCGAACCTTAGTTCTCGTTTGAGATATAGTACAAATGATTAAATTTTTAATCGTTTGTATTAGATCTTGAATTGTCCGATTGGACAGTTTGAAAAAATTATTTTTCATAATTGCCTATAACATGTATATTGAAGTTTATGCATAAATTTGATAAAATTTCGATTGAGGCAATTTGTGTTGTTCTCTGGATGCATACTTGATTGTGATCATGATTGATTTTGTAACGTCCTAATTAAATAGATAAATCCAATTTAATAAAACGCCACATACATAAATATCCAGAGAGTACAAAAAATGGGATATGAAGTACACAGTACCTCAAACATATTCATAACAAAAGAAAGAGGCTTCACATGGCCTAAAACAAGGTACAGAGTCTCGTCAAGGGCGAGAGAAACTTAAACTACTAAAACTCCAATAGATGTGGGCCCCAAAGTGAGTCCAATGCCCGTCCATAACCATCAAGCTGCAGCGTCCCTATTGTCATTACCATTGCCAGGGGCTCCCAGATCTACTCACATCAATAAGATTGATGATCATCGCAATGGAGGAAATCACACACAATCATATAAACAAGCAAAGGGTAAGCTAGTGCAGAAAGGTTCTTATATCATAATACTCAACAGACGAGTTCATAGTCAAGCATAATAAACATACATCCACACATGAAGTACTAAACTACATAAGACACCAAGACTTGACTATCCGGATACATACGATGAGGCACCACCACCAAACTGTGGAATTACGTCCTAGCAGTGAGGCATCACCACGAGGCCTTCGCGGAAATACATCCTTACATGAGGTACCACCACGAGGCCTTCGTGGAATTACATCCTAGCCTTGAGGCACCACCACGTACTCTCGTGGAATTACGTCATGTCGCTGAGGCACCACTATGAACACCCCCCATAGGAGGGTCCACGGGATTACGTCCATTAGGTGAGGCACCACCATGAACACTCCCTATGAAGGTCATGGGATTACATCCTACCCGCACTTTACCCAAGTTTCACCAACCACTCTTAGAGTTCTCATACACATCAATCTCATGCCAATATGTATATATATTTACCAAACCAATCAAGCATATATCACACCAAGCCCATGCTAAACACATCAACTTCCCGTCCCAATATAACATATACAATACATTTAGCATCATGGCTTGAACTGTCTTAAGCGTACCTCAACCAATCCTATGAGACATACATATATATATATATATATATATATATATATATATATATATATATATATACACACACACACACACACACTTAGAAATGCCAAATCTCGCTCAAGCTAAAGAGTCCTCGCTCAGGCGAGAGGAACCCCTCGCTCAAGCTACCTAATCTCGCTTGGGCGAGACTGCAACAGGAAGCACGTCGAGGTCTCGCTCAAGCTAGCCCAACTCCCTTAGGCGAGTGGCCTTCGCTTAGGCGAGCCCTCGAAATAGAGAGGGGAGTGAGCTGCTGCTGTTCTCGCTCAAGCGATAGCTCCACGCTTAAGCGAGAGCTTTCATTTTGAGCGACCAACCCGCTCGCCTGGGTGAGTTCAGTAGAGCTCTCTCTCGCGCAGAAACAAATTCACATCATTAAAGCAGTACAAACCACGCATTTTCACACAACTAATAACACATATCAACCATCCAGTACATAGAATCAACCAAACATGCATCTAAAACTTAAAAACAATAAAGCCCTAGCTTCCCTTACTTGGAAAGAGGCTAATAACAAACTGTGACCTTAAGCCAATGAACCCAGCAGCTCCAAGAGCAGGGTTACAAGCTCGAACAGCGGCACAGAGAGAATAATAGGGTTACCACGGTGAACCCTAACAGAAACCACAAAAACAAACTTTGAAAGGAGGGAGTACGATTAAAGGACCAACTTACGTGAGACGAGGTGAGCTTTTGAGCTAGCACGAACAAGAGGGAACCAAACCCTAGTAGAGCTTCTGTTGATAGGGAAAGGGAGAGAGTAAGGTACTGTTTTCGCAAGAATGGCAGAAAAGAGAGGGGTTAGTGTAAGACTCGTAGAATTTAATTAATTGAATAAATAATTAATTAATAAATGCGGGAGGGGAAATAATTATGACATTAAATTATGGTTGGCATGACGTGGAAAAGTGCTAGCTCATGTGGTTGAGAGCACTTTGATTGTGTGAGAGGACTTGGGTTCGAGTCCTATGTATGCTAACTTTTGTGTTATTATTTTATTAATTAAATCTATGAAAACAGGTTCTGGTATGTTATGATGTCTGAATTATGATTGTTAGCATGAAACATGCTTAGTAGAATTGGTTATGCACTTGAAATGGTGACTAAGTGGTCATGGGTTCAAACCTTGGTAATTCTAAATGAAACTTATATTTATTTTGCTAATGTGAACTTTGGATGGAATTGGAAAGGTTAACAGAAACCTACTGGACATCCCGTATTGCTAAATAGAGCACGGTGGCCATTGGTGATCAAAGGAAAAAGCTTGAGGATTTCAAGTATAGCAAAGGAAATCAGGTTAGGGGAGCTGGACTCCGCTGTTTTTGCTTCAAACAATATTATGATGTGATGTATGATAATTTGTGGTGCCTATATACTGTTGTAATATTGAAATACTGTGTTTCTGAGAAATTTCCAGAAACCGCCTGGCGGGTGATGAACCACCGCCAGGCTACTCATCTGTTATGTGCTATTTTGGGGTTCTGGGAAGGGAACCGCCTGGCGGCACACTCCCGGCCGCCAGGCGACGCTTGGGATTTACACTAATTTCTGGGTTTGCGGATGAAGCGCCTGGCGGGGCTGGGTGAACCGCCAGGCGGCGCGGGGCCATTTTTCCTGTTTTGGGGTTTTCTGAAATTCTGGGCTACATCTGATTGGTGGGAAAGCTGTTTATGGTTAATAATAGATGAATTCGATATTGTATGGTGTGCATTTTACGCATTAGTAGGTACAAGTGAATGAAACAGTGATTTAACGTCAAGGGGATGAAAGTGGGTTACTCTTGGGGTGTAATAGTTGTGATCCTTGCGGGGTACAATGGTAGTGAATTTGAGGGCTGAAATTATTGGATTTGTTGTGCCGAAATGGGAGAGATTGTATGGAGATGGATGATAGGTAGTGGTTGGGAAGATTAGCAGGGGTGAATGAGAGTAGAATGGTTCTCAGGTCTGATACACCGCCTGGCGGGGGGATCAGTTACCGCCAGGCGGCAGCGTTACAGTAGGTGCAGGCTAGAGTTCTTGGTGGGACTGGTTCGGACTGGATGTGGGGAAATTCGTGCAGTGGGTGTAATAGGCTTGGGCGGGAAGAAATTTGGTTACGAGATGGATTGCATAATTAGGAGAGTGGAGACTCAAGTATGATTAATGAAATGGGGTAATTATAGGGTGGACCGTGAGAAAAGAACTTTGACAGATGAGTTTTAGGGCTGAAATATACCTGTAGTGGGTTGAGTGCTTTTTGGTCAGATTGGGTACCAAAAATAAGGGGGGCGTTCTGTGAGCTTAATGGGAGAATTAACCAGGCTGTGGTCAGACTGCGGAAATAAATGTATATGTGTGATATTTGGTTGTTGGCAAATTTCTAAATAATCTTAGTTATTGTAATACACAGGCAAGATAGGATGAGAGGGCTCATACTGATATAAACCAATCTTGGTGTTGTCATATTCAATTAAAACGAGTGTTTTGGATAGTACAAATGCAAGTATGGAGACTAACAGCAGAGTGGAGTGTAGATAAATCAGTACATGACGAGGTTCTTATATGGCGCCTGGCGGTGGGGTCCAACCCGCCAGGCGGTAGCAATAGTACAGGGGATCTGTATAGCGGGAGGCGCTTGGCGGTGAGAGGTATTCCGCTAGGCGGTAGTGAAACCAGTGGTAGGGTCTGAAGAGGTAGCGCCTGGCGGTGGTGAGAGGTATTTCGCCAGGCGGTAGCAGAATCACAGAGGGATCTCGAGGTTTGGTGCGCCTAGTGGCAGAGGCAGTTTCGCCAGGTGGTCGCTGTTGCGAGAGAAATTTAAAGGCGCTGTGCGCTTGGCGGTACGTGACACCCGTCAGGCAGTCTGGAAGCTGGCAGCGCCTGGCGGCACGTGTCCCCCGCCAGGCGATTTATACTGTGGCAGCTTTGAGTTTTGATTGTCTATCTATGATCTACAATGCGTCTAGTGATGCTTTAAAGGTGGGATTGCTGGTGTTCCTTGAGTTGTGGCTCGGAACGTATCCCTTGAGTTGTGGCTCGGGATAGGGGTTAAGCACGTGGTATTCCTTGAGTTGTGGCTCGGAATAGCATCTCTTGAGTTGTGGCTCGGGATGGCGGATGAACACGAGGAACCCTTGAATTGTGGCTCGGGTTGGCGAGTGTTGCCGGTGTGAGTGTGCTGATTGTGGCCAGTACGGATGGGTCCAGATAGATTGCCCTCCTCAGCTGTTGGCTGACGAGTTTGGTAGTCTTGGGACGATACAGACTATGTTCGTATATGGGAACTCTACCTGACGTTGCGGTGTATGATCCGTAGCATATTTTCCCGCACGTGCTCTATAGGTTGTGGCCGATAGGTATGGCAGCAAGTCACCTTGAAGTAATCCTTAGATGGTGTAGAACACGAATAATTTGATTGGGGGTCAGATGCTAGGAATTAAAGGATAGAATAATGTGGAAAATTCAAGTTATGTATGTTAATATGTGTGTATATGAACATGTACATATCTGTAATATATATATGATTTATCTGCTAAGCTCACCCTATCTGTGTGTGTTTGGCGATGATCGTGTACGCGGTACACGAGAGCAGATGTTGATGATGCAGGTGGCTCTAGTGCAGCTTAGTCGCAGAGAGGGGTTCGACTTGGGAAACTCTTATGTTATTTATTGCTTTTGAAAACAGTTGTAAACCCTGATGGGTAATTTTATAACTTTGTGATTTTGGTATTGTAATGGATATTTATAAACTTTATTTGATCGTTTAATAAAATTTAAATTTTCCCGCGCTTTGGGAAAATGAGGTATTATTAAATGCGTTGAGTATTTTATTTTTTCTTTATTTTATTTATAAACCTGTAATATCCTGACGGGATGTTACAGTTAGGCTGCCTTAGGGGCTTTGGACACCCTAAGGACCAGTCCTTAGGCGCAACAGATAGGGCTAGGCCCCTTTAAATTTTAGGGCAGAAAAAGAGGGTTTTACATTCTCCCCAACAACAAAAATTTTCGTCCTCGAAAATTCATCGATGAGGTAGGAAGTAACTATGTTCTCCTTATATCCTCTAAGAACCACTACTCAGGCACGACTGATGTAACTACTCCAACATCTATAGTCACTAGAAACTTTGCCTCCATGCTAAACGATATGTGTTCAACTGTGTAGATTAATTTAGTCACTACTCTCGAAGCACTCCTAATCCTCCAACCTTAAAACTGGAATGCTCCTCCATACCTGCCCCACTAACTTGTATCTGATTTACTGACTCACTAACCATATGCTCTCCACTACCCCTTGTAGGTTTTTACCAAGGCCTCATATGACTTTAAGTCTCAAACTAAAGCACGTTAGTTATCACTTCACACCACCTTGTTCCCTCCTTAAAGCATCACTCCACTAACTTGATCACCCTTGACTTCTGGTCTACTGCCCCACACCAACAATCTTGGTCACTTTTATCCATGACGACACTCATAACATCTTGTCCCCTTTACGAACTCAAACCAATGGTAACAAGGTCCTCAACCAAGTTATTCCATTTCCAAATTAAACTTTCATTTGTTACAACCACCTAATTCAGTTCGGCATCTCACCTTCCTTTCTGATATACTAACTTGTAACCATCCTCCCACAAAAGCCTTAGAACCATGTCTTTCCTTGACTTGAAGTTTCTAGCTTGTTTATACTTATCAACTCTAAGATACTTCTCAACTAAGATTTTTCTGAATTGCTTCTTCCCCAACCTTGTCGAGAGACTCACTAGTTCCAGTCGGATGACTAGGCTATTGAAATCTCCTCACACATTCTCTTCCCAACCCAAAGAATTATGTTTCTCAACCAACCCTTACTCTTAACTCATCAAATCACGAATCTCGAATTCCGTTTTCTGGCTAAACATCTACTCTCACTTTCTCACTTCCCAATTGGCACCCCAACTTGAAACCATAACTCAAACCATCTCCTACTTCTCTTGCACAACTTTCTCTGAATAACCCCATAATTCCAACTCTAAACGATCCCTGAACATCCTTAATTGATTCTCATAAGAGCGACACTTTTGTTGTTTAAAGAGAACTAGTTGTCATAGTAATCCTCTAGGTCGTGAGTAAGATAGTTCTTTTCACGTACCTCTTACCCTTCATAAGTATCACTTGTCATCATCCCACTGCGCTCCTCTGACCAACAAAAAAAGTCACTTATTTGTTTACTCGAAATGATGCTCCTTTCATGTCTGCCGTGACAAGGAATCAATCATCATTGAGAAACCTTCCTCCAAAACTTCTATGAAACTTGCAAAATCCTTTGGACTCCCCTGTTTATAGCCTTAACATCTTATTTCCTCAACATCGCATCCACCCTTTTTAAACCATATGTCTTACTAGTCACTCCAACCTTTGTCAATACTCCTCTCGGACATTCTAAAGACTCTCTTCAAACTTGGAAAACTCGCCGCTAAACCTTGATGATACTGCTAACCTGTTTTAAATTCCTTACCTTCATCATGTTTCCACCCTTTAAAACCATAGGCCAAAAAGTCTATCATCCCTTATCCAACGTTTACCCTTGAACAGTTTATCCTCCCACTACCTCTCCTTTAAGATTCATCAAACTTGCAGTCATCCTTGTGGTTATACTTATTATAAGCCACTACTTCTCCAACCTCTCCCCCACTTCCGTATTTACTTCAAATTCTCAGTAGGAACCATCCAATTAGGAACTATCGGCACAAGTCTTCCTTCAGACACCAATGTAAAAGTGAACTCCACCACACCAAGGTTAAAATTCTAATACTTGCTTTAGAACACGTCTACAAACTCTTCTACTACTGAGATCCTTTGCGTCTATTATTCACTTTCCTCTGTCAGGTGGCTCTAATTCACGTGGCATTCCGCCCCCACTATTTAGCTTGATTTGTACTTCATACACAATCACTGACTTATCCCTTTTTAATCAAGGTACACCACCTCGTTAGTTGTCCCAAGTCATTAGAATGAGATTGAGAAAACAATCAATTCACCCTTGAGACTATGTCCCAACCTTGTAAAGGAAACAATTCAAATTGGGTTTGAATTTAAATACTTTGATCACCACGAAGGCGCCACACACTCGAGCGAATCTTCACTTGGCCGCTACTGTAGCAAAAACCACTATCTTAAACCAAACTCCTTCTTGCAGACAACCATGACTTCTTTACCATACTGGCGACATTAAAGAGTGCACGACCCTAAGCGAAGCCAAAACCCATAATCCAATCATCACCTTTTGTAACATGTATCTTTTAATTTAGATCACCCGAGCTGGCCACTTTAGTGCCAATCATCGCAACATTCTCATAACTACTCAAAACTTTTGTTTGCTTTCCTCTTTCCTTGTTGTGACATTACTAATTGTCCTTCCCTACAAGAACAAACTTAACTATGTGCTTCTCCTTCTGATGTTTGAAATCGTCCATCTCATATCCAATGTCAAACCTTCATCTTTTGTTGTCCGTTTTACTTAGAACATCCCTCCTCCTCCCAACTTGGGTAACTACTACCACTGAGAAGACCCGACTACTCCTTATTGAAGGTTTGGTATATAACTCCTAATATACTTCCTTTTCCTATCACATCATCATACTTGACTGATCTTCAAAGCTTTGCCTCCCATAAGCTTCCAACTACACGTCTGCTTTCCCTATACACTTCATGGCCTCCACCCTTAGCCTTAAACCTCCCACATTGTTCCACTTTGAATCTTAGACATTGTCAAGATGTAAAAACAAGTTGATTTCTCAAACCTTGCTGCATGAGCACGCACTAATATTTTCTCATATACTAATCTCTGAACTCAACTTTTCTTGTAAAACTTGTGGTATACGATCTTAGAACTTGATCATGTATCTCTCTCAAACCAAAGCATATCTTCTTAACTTTTAACATCATTCCTCAGCCCTCTAAACCAAGACTTAACTTTCATCATCTATCGATATACAACCCTCTACATTTTCGCACCTTTGAGACAAGGGATTTTCTCATAGGTCCTACCAATCCTGGTAAGGGTGAGTAGATCAAGTTGAGCTTGAATCTGCATTCCCTCATCGCTACAGACACAAGACATGAAACACAGAGACGTAACAAGACAAACTAAAACATACAAGGCAACACTCCATCATCTACAGACAACCAAACCTTTGTTTGTCACCCTTACTTCCCCAAACCATTAGAATTAAGAAAGGAAAAACAACCTTTGATCTAGTCATAAGTTGCACCCTCATCACTTTATCAAGACGTCTTCTGTTCTTAAAACCTTTAGTTTTACTGATAAACTCGACTAGACTTAAAACCTTACGCCCGCGAGGCATGACAAACCCACAACCTCAGGTCATCCTAAGGACGAATTGCTCTGATACCATAAATGTAACGTCCCAATTAAATAGATAAATCCAATTTAGTAAAACGCCCCATACATAAATATCCAGAGAGTACGAAAAATGGGATATGAAGTACACAGTACCCCAAACATATTCATAACAAAAGAAAGAGGCTCCACATGGCCTAAAACAAGGTACAAAGTCTCGTCAAGGGCGAAAGAAACTTAAACTACTAAAACTCCAATAGCTGTGCGCTCCCAAAGTGAGCCCAATGCCCGTCCATAACCATCAAGCTGCAGCGTCCCTATTGTCATTACCACTGCCAAGGGCTCCCACGTCTGCTCACATCAATAAGATTGATGATCATCGCAATGGAGTAAACCACACACAATCATATAAACAAGCAAAGGGTAAGCTAGTGTAGAAAGGTTCTTATATCATAATACTCAACATACGAGTTCATAGTCAAGCATAATTAACATACATCCAACAAGAAGTACTAAACTACATAAGACACCAAGACTTGACTATCCGGATACATACGATGAGGTACCACCACCAAACTGTGGAATTACGTCCTAGCAGTGAGGCATCACCACGAGGCCTCCGCGGAATTACATCCTTACATGAGGCATCACCACGAGGCCTTCGTGGAATTACGTCCTGGCCTTGAGGGACCACCACATACTCTCGTAGAATTACGTCATGTCGCTGAGGCACCACCATGAACTCCTCCCTAGGAGGGTCCACGGGATTACGTCCATTAGGTGAGGCACCACTATGAACACTCCCTATGAAGGTCATGGGATTACGTCCTACCCGCACTTTACCCAAGTTTCACCAACCACTCTTAGAGTTCTCATACACATCAATCTCATGCCAATATGTATATATATTTACCAAACCAATCAAGCATATATCACACCAAGCTCGTGCTAAACACATCAACTTCCAGTCCCAATATAACATATACAGTACATTTAGCATCATGGCTTGAACTGTCTTAAGCGTACCTCAACCAATCCTGTGAGACATATATATATATATATATATATATATATATATATATATATATATATATACACGCACACACACACTTAGAAATGGCAAATCTCGCTCAAGCTAAAGAGTCCTCGCTCAGGCGAGAGAAACCCCTCGCTCAAGCTACCTACTCTCGCTTAGGCGAGACTACAACAGGGAGCACGTCGATGTCTCGCTCAAGCTAGCCCAACTCGCTTAGGCGAGACTGCTCTCGCTCAAGCGAGTGACGTTCGCTTAGGCGAGCCCTCGAAACAGAGAGAATAATAGGGTTACTGGTGAACCCTAACAGAAACCACAAAAACAAACTTAGAATGGCAGAAAAGAGAGGAGTTAGGCTGCCTTAGGGGCTTTGGACACCTTAAGGGTCAGTCCTTAGGCCCAACAGATAGGGCTAGGCCCCTTTAAATTTTAGGATAAAAAAAAAGGGTTTTACAGATCTCTTTCATTTCATGTACTTCAGAGACCAATGCGAAATGCTCTCAAAATTTTGTCATTTATGATGTTTGACTTCTTCATATAGTGTTAGAAAAGTATGAAAAAAAAATTTTCGAATGGGTTGGGCCTTACCTTGTGAGAATTAAAAATTTGAGATTGATGAAGTTTTTTATGAAAATAGTATGGATCGAAGCTGGATGAATGAACGTCGTATCAGTGAAGAGTATGAAAATGGGGTATCTGACTTTAAGATATTATAAATCATATCAAACTTCAAACAATCATATTCATGCATAATGAATTTGTATTATCTTTTCAGCGCTTCAAGAATTCATCACCTTTATCGGAAGACACTATCCAAACACTGAGACAGGAGTGGACAACATATTTATTGGAACAATGGAGTTAGGCCCTAGAACATTAGAATTTTATTTTAAAATCTTTGTAGAACCATTTCTTGATGAAAGTTTTAGTTTTGTGGTAATTGTAAAAGTTTAGAACACTTTACAATTATGAGTTAAAATTACCACGTTGCTGGAATATAATATTAACTATGTTCTAGGAATTTTCTGTTTTTCAGGAGTGGGAATATGTAAATACAACCAAGATTTAAAAAAAAAAAACTGTTAAAATTGACGTCTGTCCTTGCACTGATAGATGTCAAGGGACGTCGGCTGTAGCACTGCCCGACATCCCTTGATGTTTGTCAGTGCAAGGACAAACGTCAATTTGAGTATTTTTTTTCCCTCTTGTTGGAGCGAGTTGAACGTCGAGTGCGGATCAAACAGACGTAAAGGGACGTTGGGCTCCTATTTTCCGACGTTAGCTAACATCAATTTTTTTTTCAGACGTTAATTTTAACGTCACCATATATGACGTCGATATTTTTGCAGACATCAAAAGCTAAAAATAACATACGTTATAGGCACTTTTTGTGTTAGTGATTACTACTACTACTACTAATAATAATAATAATAATAATAATAATAATAATAATAAATACCAAAGTAGCATGTGCAATGCAGAGAGTATATATTTTTTTTCATTCCTTTAGATTTTAGGGTTTGAAATTCGAAAAACAAAGCACGGAAGCTTCATTTGCAAGTCTTGGAGATGCTCATCGTTTTTTCTGTTCCACCACATGCAATGCTACAAATGATGGAAGTATCCACAGTAAACTACTCCACACTTCCACCACATGTCATCTATGCTACCCAAAATGCATGCAAGGCATTGAAGGATGTAACCAAAATGATATTTTGAAACTAACCACATTTTGAATGTCTAATCTAAATGTAAAGTTGCTAAAGTACGTAAGTTTATCTTCTTCCTACATACACGCACTACACCACCTTTATCTTGCATTTGAATATAAAATAGGAAAAAGATATAACTATCTTAATCGTCAACAATACTCCCCGATTTTAATACTAAACTCTTAAAGTGAGTTTGACTTTGATCACACATAATTTTCCTTATAAATTTCTTTGAAGAAACCCATAAAAAAAATTTATACAATTTTGATGTATAGACCCAAAACAGTAAACACCGATATTTTTATATATATAAGGAACAAATCAATAATCCAATATAAGAAAAATGGAACAAGATAGACATAGACATGAGAGAGAAAAGTCTAATCTATATTGGATGCTATTTTATCTTTTTTGTTCATGGGCATCTGACATTTCTTCCAGGACCTCCATAGTAAAAGTAAGTTCCCCAAACATTGCTGGTTCCTTGCCTAATGTTGTAGCAATTGGAATGATCAGCCAAATGATGAATGTTTCTAAGAGGAAGCAAGCTATTGTCCCAATCAACGACTTGCAAGTTTCTAAAATATGCTGATTTTCTGAACCCTTCTTCGGCAAAATGGCCACTCCCCATTTGTGTGGCAGTGTGGTAACCCCTTGAACGACTGTTCACTATTTCTCCTCCGAACTGCACCATACTTGCATGACTCCTCAAGTGACTGAACATGTTTGCTGGCCAATACCCCACTAGTACTCCTGATCCAAACTCCAACCACCAATGTCCATGCTTTGGATCCTATACACACAAACCCTTTCAGCTATCAAAGTTGAAAATATCGACTAAAGATAAAACAAATTTACAGAATATAATAGAATACAAATTATTATCATGTAATTAATTTAATTGATTGCATGTTATTAAACCATTCTCTTATAATAAAATTAATTGATTTTCTGTAATTAGATAATTAATTTTTACTAATTATGTTGTACATAAATTAGAGAGTTCAATATAATCCAACGACTTGATTATTTATACTCATTTCTAATCAATAAGAGGACAAATATTCTAATTATTTTTTTCTTTCTATAAATACGAATTTTAGTTTGCAAATTAATTTTATAAGATTTAATTAAACTTAAAATTCATTTTTAAAAAAAAGATTAGTTAAAATAAATAACAAAGTTTTTTTTTTATTAATGGAAAGAGTGCCTAATTTGTGTCTAACTTTCAATAAATGAATTGAAAAGCTTTCAAATAACTTTGGAGGGTACATTTAGAGAGAAGAGAATCAAAATAGAAAAGAAAAAGTGGAAGAATCTTAAGGAAGCAATTTCCCATCGGGGCAGTGTTACTTTAATTTGGATCCTTCCTTGCTTTTTACATGGGAAGTGATAAAAATATCTTTGTCGGGTAGCTAAACCACAACAAAACTAAAACAACATAGATCTCTAAAAGCATATATTTTTCAAAATTAAAAAGTATTTTCTCCAAATTTCATTTTACTTTAAGCAGTTGTTATATGTTTAATTGAAATGTTTTTTCATCTTTAGCTTTCAACTTAGAATAAGCAATAGTAATTTTAAATTAGGGGTGTACAAATGCACGATCCTGCCAATTCGAATGGAGACTTCGGTTTGATTAAAGAAATAAAAATATATTAAAAAGTAATTTAAATCCAAAACTTTACAAGTTAAGTCCCACTCACAAAAACTGATTTTAATCTTTAAATAAATTGGTTTAATATATAAATCATGATACATAATATATTTCAATAAAATAACAATATTTTTCATTTTAAAAAAATATGGCAACCCTAATTTATTCTTTTTGTTATACAATATCTATAGCTTTAAGTAACCATTAGTGCTCCCTTAGGAGCAACACATTGACGAAAACTCTATATGTCATAGGTTAAAGTATTGTAGTTTATAATTATTGACATTATTGGATAAAAGTAGAAACCAGAAAAAGAAGCATCATGGTAAAGTGTGTAGCTTTTGTTTGTTGGGTAAGACCACAATAAAAGCAAATTAGGCATGAGATACATAACTTTATAAAAGGAAAGGAAAAGACATAGATAAAGTCCACCCCCATCTAAGTAACTAATGGAATCTTCCATTTTAAATAACAATAACAATCACATTTACACAAACTCAAAAGGGAAAAAAAAAATACAAAAAACTAAATCAATTAAACAAAAATTTTCACACAAATGCCACTGTCCCCTCCCTTTTTTTTAAGATGGTACATTATATATTTTATTCAGGTAAATAACAATTTTTTAGTGTACTAGTTCAGAATTGAGTTTTTAGAAAACGAAATTCTGAACTTTTTTTTATTCATATGTTTTTGATTTTTTTTATCAGATATACCAAAAATATGTTTAAAATTTAATTTCTTAATAATCAAATTCTGGACTAACACAATAAAAATATATTATTTGTGTAAATATAATAAAATAAAATATAAATTACTGTTTGGAAATAAAATAGAACAATGTGTTATTGCTTGACCGTATTATGATTCCTAATTGGAGTTATTTAAATAAGCTACCTAAGATATGTTGGTAAGAAAAAAAGAAGAAGCAAATTTCAAATAATAAATCAAGTAAACCTTGTGAGTTAAGCAAAGAAAAGAGATTATTGCTTTTTTGTCCTTAGTTGTTGTTGAATTGAATAGAAGAATAGAGTAACCCATCAATTTCATCTTAAAGTGTTATAATTTCTTGTAAATAATACTAAAAAGATTCATTAAGTTAGTGTTTGAGTTTGACTAAAATGCATTAATTAAAGTATTAAAGTGATGAATATAGATAAGAAAGTAAACATTGATTAGTTGAAAGACAAAAGAAAAGAAACACTGACCTTCCAAATCATTAAGCTAATATCAAACTGTCTTCTGTTGTAAGCAGATCTTGGAGAGATTGCTGCTCCTATTGCTACCCTATTGTTGGTTTGAATGAAGCCTGAACAGAGTAAATTGTAACACCCAGTTGTTTGATATGCATCTGTCTGTTACACAACATGTATATCAGTGAGCTACAAGGTAAAAACAACAAAAACAAATTTCATATTCTATCTTGAATTTTTGTTAATGTTATTTTGATGAATCTTTAATTTAATATAGAGTTAAATATGATTTTACCATTCGAAATTAAAATTTGTACATTTTTCTTAAATTTTAATATAGTTTAGTTTTAAATTTAAAAAGTGAATGAATATTTCTTTACCTAGTTATATTAATAATTTTTTGACAATTATTTTGTTGACAAAATTACTAAATAGATTAATTTTTTAATTTTTTATGAAAGTTAGAAAAATAAAATAATTAAATTTTGGAATATATTTTATCAAAATTGATTGTTTGTCAAAATTTATTAAATAAAACTTTGTCAAACTATCATTTTTCATTAAATATTTTTTATTTGTCAAATACATTTTACGATAATATTTAAATTATTTATTCATCCTGATATATTTCAACTCAAATATTAATATAAAATATTATTTAATAAGTTCAGAAAAATTAACATAGATAAATTTAAAATAAAAATATTATTTTCATTTATTTTTAAAATTTGAAAATTAAAATGTATTCAAAATTTAGGAAAAATGGACAAATTTTAATTTCAGCTCCTGAAATCATATCTAAACTCGTATTCAATCATTTAAAACATATATAATTTGAACACTAAACAAAATAACATCACCAAAATTTCAGCTTAGAGTTAAAATTCATAAAATCTAGGTATCTAAATGTGTGATACTCACTGTCCAATAAGTGAAGAACCTTGGATAGTTGTCTCCATACAGTTGGGGACTCACCTGAAGCAAGATCAAGAAAAGGAAAACCATGGATTCCTGTTACTTACTAGCCTAAAGTAATTACAGTAAAAAAGCATGCATTTGCTATAATTATTATTCAAGAAAAGAAAGAAGATTGAAAAATAGTGCATGAGAAGAAGTAAGATATTTGGTGATGATAGCGATAATTTAAGAGAGTGGGGACATACCTGCCAACCAGCTTCTATGGTGTTCAGATCTTTACCAAAGGACCCAGCAATAACCCACATTTGTGATAAGCTGAATTCAAATTCATCACTCACACTTGGTGCCCACACGTTTATGCTTGCCCTTGCTCCATAGTATTGTTCACCATTTACAAAAACAACAGCATGCTGCAATTCAAAAATCAAGGTTCATGTCGATGAACAAGTGCTTCAAACAAAAGGGCATTTTTTTTAGTTAATTTCGGTTGAGAAAGGTAAATTCTTGGTATCCAATAACCAAGAAAGAAACAAGGAGAGGCTCTTCTTCAAAGTCATGATTTTGATTTTACTTTTTGGTGCAAGCAAGAGGCAAACTTTTACTAGTGGTGTCCATTCACTGTCTGTTCTCTGCTGTTTTTGGAACTCATGTTCAAACTGTAGACAAATACGGAAAAGCAGTGTCTCTCTTTTTCTTTATGAGGTGGAAAATAGCGGGAAATGAAAGAACCCTATTCATCAATGAATGCACTCTGAAACAGGATATGAAAAAGAAGAAAAAAAAGATTCCCTTTTGAAAGTAAAAGACTGCATTTTGTCTAATTAGGATTAGAGATTCATTTCATATACATGATTTGCATAAACTTTTATTACAGAAACTATTTGGATAAAGGTTTGGTTTTTACGAGAGATAAACAGGAACAGTGGAAAAACTACTGTGTCAAACGTTGTTGGTTAGTGGAAATGTCAGTGTTTTTTTGGTCAAATCACAAACCTCATGACCACTGCCAGATGAGTCTCTCCGTACAGTTCTTGGTTTTCTTCCAAATCTTCGGATAGAACTTGCTCTCAGAATATCCTCCTCTGTTGTTCTTCTGATTGGTACAGTTCCTTCTGGGCATGTTTCACCAGAATCACTCCACACCTGAAAGCTCTCATTTTCCCTATCTACTTTGGTCTGGTTTTTTCCCCTTGGCCTCTCTGGTGGATCCTGCAAAATTCAATGTCTAAAACTTCAAACTTTCAATCATTTAAACCATGCTTTGTTCAAAGTGGTATTGAATTCAAGAACATGCAGTTGAATTAATCAGAGTTAATTGTTGTTATGTACAAAACAATCCAATTGAGAAATTACCAATGCTGTGTGATTTCTAAGCATAGGATGGTCAAAAGCTGGTTGCAGGTGAGATAACACACAATCAATCAAATCACCATCTGGACTCTGCAACAAAATAACAAAATCAAAACCCCAAAAACATCATGTTAAACCAGAGAATCAAAAAGGAAAACAACAGTGTCTGGATCAAAAAAGGAACATGCCTGAATTGTCTTGACAGGGGGCTTGTTAATCTTGTTCAAGTGAGCCCTGACTCTTCTCAAGTTGAGGAGCTCATGGTGTGGCCTAAAAAAAGTGTGGTTACCCTGCAGAGAGTGGCACATTGCTGGGGCAATTGAAGAAACGAGGAGCAGCAAGGCAACAAAAGAAGGTATAGTTGTGAGAAGTGGAACATTTTGGGAAGTGAAAGAAGCCAATTTTGGAGAATGGTTTTGTTGTGCACATGTCTCTTCTGGGACACCATTATTGTCTGGTTGTGTGCATTGCTGTTGTTGTCTTCTTCTGTTGTTGTGAGCTGCAACAAAAAATGGATCATTGCTATGTTCTGAATATCTTTTCATTCCCATAACTACGCACAATTGTGATTGAAGAAACTTCTGAGAAGAACTCAAAGTTTGTTCACTGCCTTCTCCTTTTCAAGTTGTTTATAACTACTTCCACAGCTGGTCCTGCAGAGAGAGAGAGAGAGAAAAAGAAAGAAAGTGTAGTTTTCTGAACCAAATTTATGCCTCCATGGCCACACCATAAACATTCAGAAACCTGTTTATAATATAGATACCTATGGTGGGGTTGTACTTTCATCTTTGATCTTCTTCTCCACACCATACATGTAGAATTAGAAATAAATAAAGTACAATTTTACAATTTAGATTTACTTTGTGTTGAAGTTGAACACATGTATTTTTTTTTTACCTTCTTGACTTCAAAGTCCACCTAAGAACTGATTTTTTTGTAGTTTTGTTCTTGGTGTTCTGCAACATATTTGGTGTACAATATCATTGTAATGAAAATAAATTATGTTAAAAAAATAATGGTTCTTTATTTTCTGAAATCTAGAGTTGTGATTCATTTAACAAAATTATTATCCTCGAGTGTTGCATTGCATTCGTTTCATTTATGGGTGGATTAAAAAAATATCAAGATAAAACCATATAGTTTTAAAATGAAACCCTTTTGTAATAACAGAGTATAACGTAATTCAAAAATTAGTTTTTCTCCTTAAAATAATGTCAATGGTTTAATTTTTTTTTATTTGTGTGTATTTTAAAGAAAATAAACTCCTTTTATTGATATTCTCTTAGCTACATTATTTCTTTTAAAAAAAGTAGTAGTACTCATTGCATTAGTCTTGAAAAATTTATACATCATGTTAATCTTTGTGGAGAATTAAAACAAAACAGTCTCAATAATAAGTGAGATATTATTTTCATTTTGTAAATGAGACAGTATTATTAGAATGAATTATATATAAGTTATTATTGATTTTGAAATTTGACTTTATTACGATTTTATTATTGAAAGATATGTTAAGATATTGAAGGAGAAGATTGTAATAAATTAGTTTTTAATACGTAGAATTATTAAAATACCGAAAAAATTTTATATTTTTAAATGATTGATTTGATAGAAAAATAATATTTAATAAAAGATCAATTGAATCATTTTTAAAAATAATTAGTTGATGAAATCATTCAAAAGAATTATTAAGACACTCATTTCATTATTTTTGAAAACTAAATAAAATATTTAGTGAGTGGGTAGAGCTTTTAAATTAATTAAAAGCTCATTTTACTAGCAAAATATCTTGCTTGAGTAAAATAAGCATGTTTGATAAAAAGAAGTAATTTATAATATTTTAAAGTAAAATAATTTATATGTCTTGGTAGGATCCTTGTTTAATTTATAGCTAGAATTATTATTCTATCTTAATTGAACTTGTGAAACATATTTGTATTGATGATTTCAAGTGGAATTAAATAGTTTAGATGAAAATTTTTAAATGAATCTAATTTTTCACTTCCACAATATCATGTTTTAATTCTTTGCACATGATCCCACAATTTTTTTCTACTCGCCCTCTGAATGTGTATAAGAAATATTTTGATTTATGAATTCTTGAAATGTAAGTAATATATATATATATATATATATATATATATATATATATATATATATATATATATATATAATTTAAAACTTTTATACATAAATTTATAAGGAGTAGTTCGGTATTTTTATTTATTTTTTAATTAGAAATTTAGGTTCATTTTAAGTTGAGATACAGATAAAAAAAAGTATTTTATTTCAAAATAGGTATGATTTAGTAACATATTAGTTGAGAATGAAATAACATTTAAATAGTTTCTGTGCCTGTAAGTACAGAATATTTAAGTTTGACAGAATCAACTATTTAAGACAACATTAGAACTTTTTAAAGCATATTTGGGTACAACTTTTTTATGATTTTTCCTCACATGTAATAAAGGAATTCAAAGTTTTTTTTTTCATTATAAGTTTCATATAGTACTTTATCTTTCGTTTTTTATATTTGTTATTTCTTTTTTATATGGTTATTGGATCAGTGAAAAACTTGTCATGATATTGAAATATAACTCCTTAAAACAATGTTTAATTATATTTCTGAAAATTTTAGTTCAATATCTCACATCAAATTATAATATAGAGGGATATAAATCTTATATTAATAAATTAGTTTTACGATGTTGAGTTAGTTTGCACTTTTATATAAAAATTTATCCTAATTGTTTCACTTGTTATTGAATATATTTTTATTGATATGATCCATGTTTTTTAACATCAAAGTGTGTTATATATTCCATTATTACTAATATTCATTTCTTAATAACAATCACTCTACTCTATGTTTATACATATTTAGTTTTTAAAGTTTCACATGAAATTAAAATTTGTTTATGTTAAAAACTTTGATATAGTTTAGTTTTTAAATTATAACATCTCATTTAATAGTATAAAATTATTAAATAAAATATCGCATACGAATAATCGTAAAGTATTGAAAATACCTAAGAAAAATACAATATTACAGTCAACCCATTAAAGATATACTGAAATATCATATTTACACATATCTAGGTGGAAAGACTAGAAATTTTTCAAAAAGATATATGATATATATCTTTATATATATATATATATATATATATATATATATATATATA
>Ga0209589_1002796_pt1 | contig 30405 bp, 18 predicted proteins | sample CowpeawhiteBW_FD_187525 | JGI IMG/M metagenome (GOLD analysis project Ga0209589, IMG submission 187525) | Root nodule microbial communities of legume samples collected from California USA - Cow pea white BW (SPAdes) (version 2) | ecosystem: Host-associated > Plants > Roots > Nodule | place: USA...
TTGATTAATTTCATCAAAATCTTCAAGTGGGAGATTGTGAGAAAAGAAGTCCCACATCGATGGGAACTTACTTTGGGGCTTACTTTTAATGTTATAAAAGGAGTCCAGTGTTTCCTTAGGAAATCATCCCAAAGTCTCTCCCTTTCTATTCCTTTTGCTTTATTTGCTTGAGAGAAGAATTAAGAGAGAATATTAGTTTCTCTTCTAAGAGAGAAGGTTAATTTCTCCTTTAAGGTTCTCCTTGTATTAGTTTTTCCTATTTCCAAGAGAGGGGTTGTCATTGTTTTCTCCTTGGGATTAGAGAGAATGATATGTAATTTTTTCCTTTTCTTGAATAAATTATATTCGTTGTCTATTATTTATTTTTGTTCCTTTATTTTCATCTTGTATTTTAGTTGTGAGTACTTATACTGATACTCTGATACCCAAGAATATATATATATATATATATATATATATATATATATATATATATATATATATATATATATGTATGCGACACAACTTTGACTGACAAACCGCGTTGACGCATTGATCCCTTCTCTATCTGGTTTCCACTAAAGATTTTGCTAAAATAAATGTTTAAGTACTTGTGTGTTAAGCGTGGGAATCATTTACGAATTTTTAACTATGTTTCTAAAGCGTTAGTTTATTAGGGTCAGTGAGTGAGTAGCTTTTAATTGAAAATTTAGAGTTTTCTGGAGAAAATTTTAGGGCTTTTTAATTTTCATAATCGTTAGTTTATCAAGATTTTAAAGTGTTGAAAGTAACTTTATCATACTTAGAAAATGGGTAATTTCAATTTGGAATCCAACTTATAACGCACTTAAAATTTGTGTTAATGGGTTCGATTTAATTTTTAAATGGATTTTTTACTTCACTTGTCGTCAACGAGTTGTTATTGACTAAAAAAAGAATTTACAATCATAATCTGTCAGTAATTGATGAAATTTGTCGACAAGTCTTGTTTTTTTATGGATTCCGACAATATAGTATCTTCGATGATTTGATTGTCAGTAAAATTTTATCAACAAACTTATGAAATTCCTTTATAATTACAGACGACTTATGTTTCGTTAAGTTCATATATAATCGATGGATGTTTGGCCCTCAATAATAATTTCTGGTAATAATTGAATTATTAACGATTTTTTCCATTGATAATTATATTATATACAACTAATATAGAGATTTTTATTGTCAGCACCCAAACAAAACCTACCGATAATATATATAATATCAAATAAAAGAGGATAGATTATAAATTATTGAACGAATAATATTATGTAATAAAAACTTCTAATTATGAACACTCCAAATAATGAAGACTACGAACAATGAAGATTACGAATAGGGATATGTCAAGGGCAGGTAGAGTACGGTAGTAGTTCTTCCGTATCTTACCTAATGGATAAATATTTATCTCGTACTCGTATTTATATTTATTGAGTATCCGTTATGCGGGTATCTACATAATTTTTTAATGTTAATGGATATCTACGGATACCTGCGAATATTTACAAAAATATAAATAAATACTTAACAACATATTTTAATTGTAAATTCAAATAAAATGAAATACATAACATTCATAAATCTCAAACAAAGTTCAAATAACCCATTTAAATAATATTGAATGACAGTTTACAAAGAAAAGAATTTTTTTTTGATAAAAAAATAACTCATTCAAAATCAATATGTTAATATTTTAATCATTTTTTTTATTTTTTTAATTTAAATTAGAGTATAGTGGGTACAGATACTATGATACCCGTATCCGCCCTGTTAACATATGGGTATAAAAAATACCCGAACCTGTTACCTGCAGGTATCCATTTTTTATCTATTGCGAGTTTTATTACCAATACATGCAGCACGTACAGATTTTATTGACATCCCTAACTACAAATAATAAAAACTTCTAATAATAAAAACTCCTAATAATGAAAACTCTTAATAAAAAACTCCTAAAAACAAAAACTCCTAACATTAAGGGACTTAAATACTACCACCTACAACATCAATACTACACCTAGGACCTTGATCAATGTGTCTAAGATCGGTAGAGTACCCTCCTATATATGATTAGTGTTTGAGATTGTTCTAATTTAAAATAGAAAAATCAATTGCATCTTAACAATAAAAATTCCTACCAATGAAATAATTAAACACCTTAGATCCAATTACAATGACATATCAAATTCCAAGTGTATGATTAAACGTTTTTCCTTCTTTTCCAAATAAATACAGTAATTTATCTCTTGTTAAGCTCCAATCAACTTATTCTCACATTCTTCCAATTAAATCCTAAAAAGTTAACGTATATGGTTTAAATCTTCAAATCCCTAGATAAACATCTCTGTAATGTCTTCCATATTCACTTCCGAATATGCCTACTTTGAAGTCAAGTTGCACTCCAATAATAACTGAAGTTGCAAGTGCTCATTGTCTAAGGTCATTTGATAACCCAATCAACGGCCGAGCTGGCAGGGATGACCATGGCCCAATTATTTATTTATTTATTTATTTTTATATTATATGTAATTTAGAAATTTTCAATTTTTTTTTTCAAAATTTTTATATTATATGTAATTTATATTTAAAATTGATAGTTATTAAATTATGTGTTTTTTTATTATTTTATAAAGTATAAGATTTAATAATAATGAATAATAAAACATAAAATCAAATATAATAAAAAATAAAAATATTCATTAAAATATATTTTTTATTGTCTTTTTGAGTTTTCTCTCACTTTCACATGTTTTCTTTTTATTTTTTAAAAGAAAAAAACAGTTGGACAAATCCTCATTATTTTTTTCTTTCGTTTCATTTGTTCTCTTCTATTATTGAAGAAAAAGAAAAGATAATTCTCCTGTCTCACTTGATCCTAAAATATTTGTTTGATAGTTAGCATAATTTTTAACAATGATGGTACTATGTGTTGTTTCATAACCGGCTTTTAATTGTGACTTGATTATCATAGATTCTTTGTTAGGAACTTTCAATTTTTGATTAAATTGTGATAACTTATTTTTTTATTTTAAACTTTTTTAGGAATTCTCAATTTTGATTAGATTGAGATAAATATTGATGAAAAATAAAATAATAGATTCATTTTTGAAAGTGATAAAAGGGAAACTATTTGTGTAGATGAAAAGAAGACAAATTCAATTTCTTTATATATTCTAAAATGTAATAATAATGATCATATCGTTCAATTAAATGAGTCTTTTCTTAGTGTTCAACAAATTAAAGGTGAGAAATTTCTTATTAATTCTTTGGAAAGATTTTCATATTTAAGTTGGAAAAAAATAACTGAAAATTTTAGTTCTAATTTAATTATTGATGAGTTCAAGAATTTGAAATAACAATACTTTATATATGTGTGATTTGTTTTCTAATTACAGTTATACTAAATTATGTATTAACTTTTATTGTATTAGTGGAAATAATTAAAAATATAAATTTTGAATATATTATTTTGGTTCCCCAAATTTATTGGTCAAGATCTACCACCGAACCCAATAACCTTTTTATAATAATATTATGAATAATAAAATTTTAATTATTTTTTTGTATTTTAACAAATAATTGAGTACTTGATCATCAAGTAATTATATAAATAATACTATTTTTATTACTAGATCAAGGAACCCAACCCACTGTGAGTAAGTCTGTTTCCTCGTAACCTCGAACTGTTTCTCAATTAGTGTGAATTTGAAGTGCATACAATTTACGGTTAGACATTGATATTTAAAACAGCACTGACTTTAATTATATACATAACTTTAAAGCTTTAAGCTTTAGAAAACTTTAAAGCTTTAAGCTTTAGAAAAAAATGTTTGATGGCTAATAATAGTTAGAACGTAAACTTTGACCGGGAAACCTATCTGTTTCCCACTACTGATTTTAATAAATAAAAACGTTTAAATACACGTTTAAGTGCACGTGTTCTTGTTTGCGGATTTCCTCATCAAACCCTCTCTTTCCTTTCACTTTTACTATCTCCACTCAACAAGTGATTGATAGATGCTATTTATTGCCTTCTTTTTCCTAAATCAATACCCCTCATCTTTTTTTTTTCTTATTCCAATTTTCTAATTTTAAAGAAATAGTTAGTCTCATAATTATTGTTGTTTGGTTGATATATATAGACAAATAATTAATTTTATTAAAAGAAAGAAAACTACATGTCTTTCTTTCTACTGGAGAAAACAATGATAATCTCTCTTGAAAATAATAGAAAAATAAATACATTGAGAACTTTAAAGGATAAACTATCATTCTCTCTTAATTTTTTCTCAAGCACTAAAGTAAAAGGAAAGAAAATGAAGAGACTTTTTCGGATGTGTTTCTAAGGAAACATTGACTCCTTTTATAACATGAAAAGTAAGTCTCAAGGTAAGTTCCCACCGATGTGAGACTTTTCTTTCTCACATTCCCCCTCTTGAAAACTTTGATGAATTTAATCAAATTGTCACAACATGCTTTTTTATTTGTCATCATCTTGCTTATGCAACACCTAGGTTCCTTTGATGTATCTAAGAGTCGTATTAACAATACTTAAATGCTCTCCACTTAAATTTTCCATGAACCTACTAACCACTCTTACTACTTATGCAATATCTACTCTTGTACAAATCATAACATACATAAGGCTATCGCCAATCCAAACGGTACTCGAGACATTGTAAGATCTGGAAAAAAAATGTTAATGGCTTGCTTAATATTATTAATTTATTTAATTTAATTAGGTTATTAAATTATGAAATAGGAAATAATTATTATGTGAGAGATTTAAGTTATTGTAGTATTTATAATAATTATTTAAGTGATTTAAGGAATTATGGTTAGTGGAGTATAATTGATTTAATTCTTATAATGTATATGATATCATGTGGTGACATTTAGCCTGGTTGTGAAAGTGGCATGCAGACCGTAGCAGGTTCAGGGTTCGAACTTGGCTGATTATAAGTTTCGTTTGTGTTTGTTTTAAAATCCATATTTTTCTCTCCTTTAAAGGTGTGGGGTCCAGCAGCGTAAATGGATTGTGTTTCCAGGGACATGCGGAATATTGGATTTCAAAACACTGCAACAGTTTATTTTATTTTTTTTTCTTTTTTGTTTTTTTTTTATATCTTTTGGAATTAAATGATAAGAAAAAAATAAAATGGGTTAGAAAATCTTAACTGAATGATGGGTGGGATTAGATAAAAACTAAACCCTAAAAATTTTCTTTTAAAAAAAGGAGTTAGGACGGGAGAAGAAAAAAGAGAAGAAGAGTGCAAGTTGGAGTTTTGTTCTTCAATGGCTGTGATAGAGAAGAGGAATCATCTAGAGAGGTAGGGGAAGTCAATCTTGCTTTCTTCTCTTGTTTTCTTTTTGGTTGTCTGATGAATGGAATTTGAAAAGTGTGTATGTGTAGTGCAGGGGAAACTGAATTTATTTTCTATTTTGTTTGAAGTTAGACCTTATTTTTATGTTCTTTATTTTTCTGTTGATTGATACATTTGGATTGAAGGCATATGTAAGTGTGTAGAATGATGAAGAGTGTTGGTGTGATTACCGTGATTTGCATTTGATGCAGCCTTTAATAATCCTTTTTATGTTAAGAATTGTGGTAGGTAATGGATAGCTATTTCCGTGTGATACTGGATCTTCTGCCATTTACGTTGATGATACCTTTTGGTGCATAAAGTTTTATTCTAGGAAATATAGTTGTTCAAATGGTCATCATGGAAAACTTGATTCTCCACTGCCCTGAATTATCGTGTAGTGTTGTGCTTTTGTCTTTATTGATTCTAATACTAAATTTGGATTTACTGTCGTGTTTTATCACAAAAATTTATTCCAAGCTTGTACATTACCCAGCTGCCGACCCACGGGAACTCATTCCCAGTTTCACGTTACATTCTTTTTCATTATATTAAAACTTTTTCTTTCCGTCTTTTCTTTATCTCGTTTTGAGGCACTATCCATTTTTCTGCACTGTACAATGAAGATTTCTATAACTGTTGGATCAAGCTGAAATTTTAACAGTTGATCACATAGTTCTTGAATTTGAACGGTCCGATCTTGAATCGGAGCTCTATAGTGAGAGCAGTGTTTATCGCAAGATCATTGTAGTTGGGTTGTTGACAACATTGACCTTTCTTGCTTGTTTGGTGCATAACTTTTTCTATAGTTATTCAATTAAGTTGATTATTGTTGCATTTGATTCTTGATTCAATAATCTTTAATTTGAATGTAAATACATAATTTTTGAAGTTTTGCACAAGCCCCAGCTTTATTTTTAAAATCCTAAATTGGTTGTATACTGTGGTTGAATGAATGTCATTCATTGGGTTCATTGTATGAATGTATTATTTGATAAGTTGATGGGTTTATGTTATGAAACTTTATTTCCATACATGATGTGATGGTGAGTATTTTGTTGGCAATATGAAATTCTCATGTGGTGCATGTTGAGAGTGTTTTGCCTTGCTTGAAAGCTCTTGGTGAAATTTAATGAAGATTTTAGATGAATGTGATGCTATGTTTGGTTTAGTATGATTGTTTGGATTTGGGGTTTGTGTGTTGAAACCAAGGTTGGATTGTTATCATAAAGTTTCCGTGTTAATTGAATACGACGTTGAGTATTATTGGACATGTTTTATTTACGAATATCTTTTATGAATATAATTGTTTTTGGTTAGCTTACCCCTATTTGTTTGTTTGTGTGTTTGTTGTATGTGTGATGATCGTATAATGTGTGTTATACGGGAGTAGATGATATTGCAGATAATCTTGGCATGGAGTAGATTGACGAGAGGCTGGGGTGAACTCGGGAGATTTTATAATTTATTTAGTGGTTTTAAATCAGATATTAAAATATATGTAATTTTATTTTGTCCGCAATTGATATTGGAAGTTTTTGACAAAGTGACGTTTGAAATTATGTAATTTAAATTAAATTAAAAGTTTTTTTTATTAGTATATTTTCAATTATAATCCTTTTTCATCAAACGCGAAAGTTTTCTAATGTTCCGTGACATCCCAAAATTGGGGTGTTACAGTCATTTCCATCCTCTTTGCGTCTCTACTAAGACTCATACTTAAGGATAACTTACAATTGATAAGTGGGCTAAAAATTGGCTTGTCGAGTCAAGTCCTTCTCATCAAGCTCCCTAACCAACTATGCCTTCAATTCATGGATTTAAATGTTTTTTTAGCCTACCACCAACATGTAATCCATATATAACACCAAGATAAAAAAAAAAATTATCCTCACCAAATATATTGTAATCAGTACAATGGCTTGAACTTTGTTTGTTTTAATTGAGGCTACACAATCTCTTCGAGTAATCATCAATAAACAATGCAAAATATTTTGCCCCTCCTAGGGATGATATCGTTGATTCCCACACATCAGAATGAATCGAGTCTAATATGTGTTTGTTTATGGTAGTCATTTTAGGAAACTTCAATCTGTGTTGCTCGCTTGTCACACAATGCTTGCAAAAAAGTAAATTAACCTCCTTGAGACCATGTTAAAGATTACATTTCAGAAAAGAATTTGAAGACTTATGATACTTAAAAAACGTAGACTTTCATTGAGAAACGACGTGTCTATCTGACCTCTACAACTGACTTTAGTGAATACAAAATTTTAAATATGGAAGCAATTCCACACACGTAGACCAAATTCCACTGACCTCTACAACTGACTTTAGTGAATACAAAATTTTAAATATGGAAGCAATTCCACACACGTTAACCAAATTCCACTGCACCGTTGAAACTGTGGGTTTGAAAAACTCATAACTGAAAGTGTGTTTTACAAGAAATTGACAATTCTTTATAGGCGTAAAATAATCTTAAAAAAAAAAAATTGGTGTCAAATGTCCAAACATCTTATTGTATGGTTTAATCTTGTGGACTTTGGACCTTGATAATGTTAATAAAATTATGATAGAATTATACACTTGAGTTATATAGGATGAACTAGGAGATCGTCACGTCTAATTATTAATTGAAAAAAAAAAGAAAGATCATTAAGCATTTTTCTTATAGAAAAGTTAGCACGAAATTTCAAACCCATAAGTTATATGCAGGTTTCAAATCTGAAAGATGTTCTACATATACTTTATGTAGATAACAAAATTTCTATGAAAAAATTTTATTCACCTCTTGTCTTTATTGAATTCATGTTATTCACAAGACAATTTATAAACTTATATTTTTGACCGTTGTACTCAATCTGCTAACAAGTTTACTATCCATAGCGGAGTTATTAACACATTTACTCTAACAACTAATTCATTTAAGTTTAGTTTAAACCCAACAAAATTCCCCTATAAAATTAAATGTTTCTCTTATCCTTTATCTTGGTTCCTCTGGTCTTCATCCTAACTTTCCACGTGCAATAAACTTTCTCACATTATGTTTGTCCCTTTCATGAATAGTCAAGTTCTTTGCTTTCTTCATGGCTGACTCCGCTTTCATTGTGGCATATGTAAGACCCACGAAATTTAATTAATTAAAAATTAATTAATTAATATATGCGGGTAGTGGGAGCCTTTATGACAATAAATGTGAATTGTTGTGATGTGGTAAAGTACTAGCTCAAATGGTTGGGAGTATTTATTTGTGTTGAGAGGACTTGGGTTATTGAATTGATTATTATTTTAATAATATGATTGATCATGATAAGTGATAATATAATCTAAGATTTATAGGAATTATCATGAAACATGAGTTGGTTGAATGGTTGTGCATAGACTTGGCATTGGCATGGTTGTGTGTTCGGACCTTGTTAGTCACAAACTAAGCTTTCTTTTTGCCAAAATTCTCTTTGGCGTGAATGTGAAAGGCCATAAACCCTAGTTGTCTTAGGGGGCAAGAGGGCTAGAAAAGCTTGGTTAAGTGTCCAATTAAGAAGGAGAGAGGGTATTAAGTGAAGCAGAGGAGCTAAATTCGGAGAGAGAGCTAAGGAAAGTCATAACCTTGCCTATTCCATTTAATTTCGTAGTTTATGGAAAATTTCTAGAAACCGCCTGGCGGGCCTTCAAAGCCTCCAGGCGACACATGTGATTTCCATTGGGTTATTGAGTTTTTCCCAAAAACCACCTGGCGGTAAGAACAGGCTGCTAGGCGATACACACTGATCAACCTAGTTTTTGAGTTTTTGGCACGAACTACCTGGCGACGATGAACACCTGTCAGACGACACGAGCAGGTTTGCTTGATTTTGATGTCTTTGGAGTTCTGGGCTAAGTTTGATCGGGGAAAAAGGTAGTTTTAAACGTTAGTTGATTATTGGATGCCTGTAGATATTGAATTACATCGTGATTGGAAGCTAATTGAAGGAAATTGTAGGAACTTATTTTTAGGGTTTGAGAATTTAGGAATTTTTGAGTTAGGAATATTGGACGTATAATTACATTGAAGATTGTATGCTAGCCTTTAAATTTGATACTTAGTATAATTGGAATTATGATGGCATGACTAAATTGTGGGATTTGACAGTGGGAGGCATATTGGGTTTTGTGAGGTTTTAGTAGGTGCAACAGAACCTGGGAGTTTTCCCAGAACTGATGCACCGCCTAGCGGGAGATAGCTTGCCACCAAGCGACAACGGAAAGTGTAATTGCTATTTTTGCGTTTTGGGTGGCTTGGGCACGAGTTGGATTCATTGGGAAGGCTAAAAGGAAATATGGTTGGAAAAATAGAGAGAAAAATGTTATTATGAATACTTTTGATGTTAAAAAAGAATGTATGATTAAAGGATTAAAATATGAGTTGCATATCTGAGTGTGTTGGTGTTGTAGTTGAGGTTGAGTTGAGTCATAAAAGGATTCAAGAGCTAGTTTACGTTAATCATAGGCCGATTACCTAAGTTATTGGGTAAATTGTAAGCAATTTGATCTTACTTGTGAATGAGTGGGTATGTGAAATATTAGAGAGTAATGCAGTGGTGTGGCAAAGGTTAGGAAATGGATGGACTGGGAGAATAGGAACCGTTGGGGAATTATGGTGTGAGCATTATGTGGTGGTGGTACTTAATTGAATTTAGGCATTGGAATAGTAATTGGGTGACTACCTAGAGATGCCAATCAATTGAATGCAAGTATAGGATGAATTTCAAGCTGTGAAAGGTAATTGGAGTTCACTAGGAACTAAGTAACTTGCTGGGGCGTGTGAATGAATTTGGAAAACTGAGCTGCGAAAAAAAAGAACTAGTAACTCATTGCACTGGTGTAGCGCCTGGTGGGGAGGTATGAACCATCAGGAGGAAGCTACAAACTAGAGGAGTTCTGGAACACGTGGCGCCTAGCGGTGAGGGTCGTCCCGCCAGGCGATACTTGTAGAGGCAGAGAGTCCAAAGGCGCTTGGCGCTTGGCGGCATGTGGCCCACGCCAAGCGGTCTGGAAGCATATTTCTCCTGTCGGTTCAGAAGCAGTGTCAAGCAATAACACAAAGGCAGAAGCTTTATTTGCTTTGGATGTACGAGATCTATAATGCTTTGGTGTTTCATTAAAGGTCGGCTTGTTGGATGTTCCTTGAGTTGTGGCTCGAAATATATCCTTTGAGTTTTGGCTCGGGATAGGGGTTAAACACTTGGCATTCCTTGAGTTGTGGCTCGAAATGGCATCTCTTGAGTTGTGGCTCGGGATGGCGGATGAACACGCAAAACTCTTGAGTTGTGGCTCGGGTTGGCGAGTGTTGCCGGTGTAAGTGTGCGAGTTATGGCTCGTACGAATGGGTCCAAATAGATTGCCCTCCTTAGTAGTTAATTGACAAGTTTGGTAGTCTTGGGACGTTACAAACTATAACATCCCAGTCGGATAATACGGATTTAAATAAAATAGAAAAGAAATAATAATTAAACATCATTTATTATACTTTCTTTTCTCAAAATGCGGGAAAATTAAAATGTTATTTCATCATAAAGTAAACTTAAATCCATATTTATAAAATTTAAATACAATGTCCAAGTCTAGAACATAAAAGTTTACAAAATGATTCCAAACCCATAAAACATAAAAACTCTAATAAATCTATTCTCCCAGTCTAGCCTCGTTTCGACTCTAGGCCTCACCAGATCCACCTGCAACATCATCTGCTCACGTGTAAAACAATACATGATCATCGCCAAACACAAGCAGATAGGGTGAGCTAACAATATAAAATATTTATACATATAATTCATAACTTATTCACACACATCAAAGGAACTCATATCCTTTGATTCCACACAACATGACCACCAGCATGTCATCCATGATCTATGTCTTTAGATGAATACCTCAGGATGTCTTGCTTAAGCCATAACTTGTAGACACGTGCGGGAAACTTGCTATAGACCATACTCTGTAACACCAGGTGGAGTTCCCAATACCCACATAGCTCGTAGCATCCTAAGACTACAAAACTCGTTAGCTAAATATTAAGGAGGGATATCTATCTGGACCCATCTGTACGAGCCACAACTCGCACATTCACACCGACTACACTCGCCAACCGAGCCACAACTCAAGAGTTCCTCGTGTTCATCCGCCATCCCGAGCCACAACTCTAGAGATGTTATTCCGAGCCATAACTTAAGGAATGTCACGTGCTAAACCCCTATCCCGAGCCACAACTCAAGGGATACGTTCCGAGCCACGACTCAAAGGGTACGTTCCAAGCTACAACTCAAGGAACACTCCAGCAAGCCCACCTTTAAGGTATCACCTAAGCTTTGCAAAACACGCATATTACAAGCAAACAAGTCTGTTGACCCTGCATTATCGCCTGACGTTGCTCCTGAGCTGCCAAGTGAATATGCGTTCCAGACCGCCTGGCAGGGCCTCGTGCCGCCAGGCGCCAAGCGCCTCTAATGTCACATACTTGACAGACATCGCCAAGTGCCTCTAATGTCACAACAGTCCCCTAGAATAATAGATATTGTCTGGCGGTTCATCCTCACTACCAGGCGCTAAACCAGTACAACGAGTTGTACTGGTTTCTATGCATCCAAAAACATAACTTTATTAAATCTACTATCCCATGTACCATATATGCACTATGAATCATATTTACATCCTTCATATCTCACAATTTACACCATCCCACTTAATCAACCATCATTCACAAACTAAGAATATGACATCCTTCAATTTCCCCTAAGAATGTAACCCACTTAGGCTGAATCCAAAACAGTGGCATTCAACCAATTTAATTGTCATTTCTTTGCTCATTAAAAGTGCCTACAATACCTTCCCTCCAACATAATCACCCCATCAAATACTTCCCCTTTAAAACCATATTATTAGTAATCCATGGCAACATTCAAACCTAAGTTAATAATAGGCTTTCTACAACTGTTATGAGCATAACATCTGACTCAAATAGAATTGCTACTTATGCCAATCTAGTCATCATAAGGTCCAACTTATCTCAAGACTTTGACCTCTCATATGGCCTCCCACCTTTGTTCTCATGAGTCATAAAGATCCTTCCCATTACCACAGTGATCCCACGATATTTTTTCCCTTACTGTCAAATTCCTTCCTTAGTACACTTCCATGCAACACTCCAACCTGCCCCTACCAATTCAACCAACAGTTATTGGTCAACACCCCGTCAGGCGACGTATCAGTTTCTGGGAGACCCTAGTTTTTGTTACACCTGCAACGTCCCCAAACAATCCCTGAATGCATCCCTCTATTAATTTTCCACCATTCAATAGTCTCAAGTACCTCCAACACTATTTAATATCAATGTAAAAGTTTACCTACAAGTTCTCAATATGATTTGCACCTCATTCATCCCTAACTCCAATTCCCAATTTCAAAACCCTACAGTTGTTCCATACCCAATTTTATTCCAATTAATTCAATTCACCCTAGAATTTGACCATTCATAGTACTTCACAACTACATCATCATGTATAGTTTCATCCTCTCTGACCACAATAGCCCAGAACCCCCTAAAAACCCCAAATTTGAGCCAAAGTAACTCGCGTCGCCTGACGGTTGTTCATCACCGCCAAGCCGTTCATATAAAATCCAGAAACTGGGTTGTGTAAGATGAGTCGCCTGGCCAGCAGTTCGTGCCGCCAGGCAGTTTTTGGCGAAAAAACCTAGAAACTATCACACAATAGCATGCACCACTTGGCAGTCCTTGAACGCCGCCAGGCAGTTTCTGAAAAAGTCCCATAATTCATAACAGAGTCTATAACAACAAAGTAAAATATTCATATAGTTCATGTAATTCATGTAATTATTATAATGGCTGTAAAATTCGAATTCAGCACCCCTAACCTATATCCCTTGCTCCAAAAGTGCACAAATCTTTGAGTCCTTGATCTCAATTAGCCTTAGCTTGTGATCCCTCCTTCAAGACTCCTTCTCAAGTTTCACTTCTCTCTCTTTGCACTGTGATTCACTCTCTCAATATGCACTAATGGCAGCCTTAGAAAAAATCCACTCTCTCACCCTTAATTTTGCCTTAATTATCAATGATGGAAGGGAAAACGAAAATGTGCATTAAGCTGAATTTAATTGTCATTCAAGGTTCATTAGTGGCTATTTTTCCAACCCCTCTTGGTTGCCCCTTTGTCAACTAGGGTTTTTGGCCTTTCACATTCATGCCAAAAGAAATTTTGGCAAAAAGAAATTTATTTTGCATAAGCCTAGATTTGACCTACACCTTGTCATTGTCAAGCCAATGCACAATCATTCAACCAATTCATGTTTCATGATAATTCCTATAATTGTAGGATTATATTATCACTCATCATAATCACTTATGTTATCAAAAGAATACATAATTAAAATAACACACAATTTGACATACATAAGACTTGAACCCAAGTCCTCTCACACAATCAAGTACTCTAAACCATTTGAACAAGTACTTTTCTACATCATACACATTACCATTTAATGACATAAAGGCTCTTACTACCCGCATTTATTAATTAATTATTAATTTAATTAATTAAATTTTGTGGGTCTTACACGAACTACGTTCCTATTGGGAACTCCACCTAACGTTATAGTATGGTCTCTAGCAGGTTTCCTGCACATGTTCTACAAGTTGTGGCTTGTAGGTGTGACAACAAGACATCTTGAGGTATGCACCTACAGACGTAGATCATGGGTGACATGGTGGTGGCCATGTAGTATAGAATCAAAGGATAGAAATCCTTTGATGTGTGTTTGTGCTTATATGTTTGAATTACATATGTGTGTTTTATATTGTAGCTCACCCTATCTGTTTGTGTTTGGTGATGATCGTGTATTGCATTACACGTGAGCAGATGATGTTGCAGGTGGATCTGGTGAGGTATAAAGCCAGAGCGTGGGCTAGTTTGGGAAACTATTGTTAAGAGTTTTCTTATTTTACACATTTTGGGGATTTTGTAATCATTTGGATTATTGAACTTGGTTTTTATATTTGAAGTTACAAATTATGGATTTAAGTTACTTTATAATGTAATAAAGTTTGAAATTTCTCGCATTTTTGGGGAATGAGTTTATATTAAATGAGGTATTATTATCATGTATTTATTTTTATTAATTAAAATTCATAATATCCAGACGAGATGTTATAGCATACTTGTTTTTTTCCTTTCACAGTGGTTGACTTGATGGGCCGACTTGTTCCTCTCTTTGGCCAACTTGTTCTTCTCTCTGGCCAACTTGTTACTCGTTAAGTCCCTTGTTATCTTAGTAGTCAACTTGTTCTTAACCGGATTCTTGTCACTAGGCCAAGATTCTTTTGAGAGATTGAACAATTTCCACGTATTATTGTGCTCAATCGCACCTATCTCCTCATTTATCTCAAGTCACCATGTAATGCGGGGTAGAACAATGAAGCAGAACAAAACACAAGTATGCAAATAAAGGACTGAATCTGCTATCTCTATATTATTTACGTAAAACGGGTTTTGACAAGGAGAAAAAGTTGATATCAGCAATTACTGAGAAAACAGAAGAAGAAATGTGACAACATTCTCTACCCTCCCTATGACCATCATGGCCCTATATTTACTTGAGGCCCCACACAAAATCCCGCAAAAATGAATTTGTTATTCTCTCCCTCTTACTAATCCTTTGCCCTCCCTCATGTTCTTTAGTGACCAGTTATCACACATTCCCAACAGAATTCTCAATCGTTGTCATGTTTTCCAATTTTGTCCCTGCCTCACTTTCTCATATAACATTGTCGCTCCCATTAAAAATAACATTTTCCTCAAGGTTAACATCCGAATATGCTTCCTTGAGTGATAACCAATATTCCAAGTAGCATACACATCTTCTAAACATTCCCATTTAATTAACACCTGTTGCACTTCTTTCCCATCTTTAATAATAATTCTTGTTTGTAAAATAGCTATCGGTTGCAGGCTGGACCAACTTCATTAGTCATCATGGTCAAAGGAATATATGGTTTGATATTTTCACCATAACAAGGCTTCAACTGCGAACAGTGGAATACAAGATGAATTTTGGCATGATTTGGCAGCAACGATTTATAAGCAACAGGGCCCACCTTCTTTATAATTGAAAATTATCTAAAGTACCTCATTCCCAATTTCTGGTTTTTTCTTAATGTCACCCAGTTCTGTCTATAAGGTTGCAACTTGACTAACACCATATCACCTTCGTTGAACTCAATATTCCTGCTCTTTTTATTTGCATTCTCCTTCATTTGTTGTTGAGCTTTCATTAAGTTATTTTTCAACTGAGACAGAATAAAATCTCACTGTTGTAACATCTCCTTAAGTTCCATTGAGTCATTGTTAGCCAAAAATATTTATCCACTCAAGGTGCTTCCCTTCCATACACAACTTGAAAGGGAGTCAACCCTCTAGTGAAATGATAAGATGTGTTGTACCAAAATTCAGTTCATAATAAGAATTTTGACCAAGCTTTTGGATTATTATATGTGAAGCACTGCATATACATCTCTAAGCAACGATTTACCACTTTTGATTTGCCATCTATTTTGTGCCTCATTATTTTCATTTATCCTTCTGAAAAAAGTCAGTTATCATGTTAACTACCATGTCATTTAATATTGTCACAGAATAATATGTAGAGACAACTCTACACAAAGAAAACATAAAATAACAATCCATCACTTAATAAACATGAAAATTAAATAATATTAATTCAATTAAAAATGTATATAATTTTTTAATGCTCAATTGACCAAATATTTTATTAAAGATTTAATCTAAAACATTTAAAACTTGAAAATTAATTAAGTTTTTTAAATATAAGTAAATTTTATCTCTAACTAATTATTTTAGAAATTCTTATTTAACCTTTATTTTAATTTTAGACAAACTCCCCTTATTGCAAGAATCATTTACCGTGATTATTACTAAATATATTACTAATGCAAAGGGTGTAACATCCTGGCCGGATATTACTAATTAAAATAAAATAAAATACAAGCAATATTAAATCCGAAATGAAAAAAAAAAATTATTTCCCAAAGTGCAGGAAAATCTCAAACTTTATTAAATACTCCAAAAACCAAAGTACTTAAAGGACCTCGATGTTTATAAAAACTCAATAACTGATCATAATTGATAATTTACAAAATTAGTAATTATATAAAACAACTCCCCATGCTAGTGTAACGTCCTGACAGAAAATTACTTATTTAAAAAGCTAAAATAAACTAAATATAATAAAAACAACCTCATTTATTCTGAAATGCCTTTCCCAAAACGCGGGAAAATTTTGAAGTATTTAATACAGCACAATAAACCAAATAAAACCATAATGTTAAAGTATTACAATCGTAAAATAGTTATGAAGTCAATACAATAATCCATAAGCTTTCAAATAAATAAAGTCCAGTGAAATTCCCATAGCAATTTCCCCGCTCTGTCTCTAACCATCCACATGCTCACCTGCATCAACATATGCTCCCATGTAACAAGTTACATGATCATCGCCAATCACACACAGATAGGATGAGTTCATTTAAATAAACCAACAAAATATGACAATAAATACAACATCTCAAGATTATAACCCGTGTTAGTATTTCCCCTTTTTCCTTAGTTCCTCAACTTTCAACCCTTGTTTTAGACGTCTATTGATTCTACACCCTTTGATGAGTTCACTGATTGATCTTTGCTGCACGAGTGTCTACTCGCCCCTCTAACTACTGGCCACCACCTGATAGTCCACACGCGAGAATAAATTTGTCACGGCCTCACACTACGACACCAAGTGGAGTTCCTCAAAACGAACAGGAGTCCGTAGTTGTCCCCAGACTACCAAACTCATTCAGATTCACAAAAGAGGGCAATCATTTGAAACCTCGTCGTACGAGCCACGATCTCGCACACTCCACTGGACTTCCTAAGCTACTAGGCTACAACCTAGAGTGGCCTTGCATTACCCCAATACAAGTTACACTCGTAACTGGACCCCCAGCCAAAGCATCGCATCATGACACTTATCCAAAGGTGTGTAGAAAACCTCCTCATGAGCCCACTCTGCACCCAAAACCGCCTGGCGCGCCTCTCGCACCGCTAGGCGGAACTTGGTTCCAGACTGCCTGGCGGGCATCTCACACCGCCATGCGCCACGCGCCATCCAGTAGTCTAGTTACAGTGTCACCGCCTCGTGCACCTCTCGCACCGCCATACGCCAAGCTTCTTCCAGGACTTCTGCTACACAATTCTGCTTGGCGGAACCAACCCTCCCGCCAAGCGCCACGCGCCACGCAAGTATAGTGGCCACTACCACTATTTTGGGACTCCATCGCTTGGCGGGCCGCTCCGCGTCGTCAGGCGCCATACCAGTAGCTCAATGCTACTGGTTTTTAGCATATTAAACAGGTCCTAAAGGACCTCAAATCACACATTACTTCAATCTTAGCCAAACCACAATATTCCATACATCAGACTATGACTAACAAGCAATACATGCATATAATCCATCCACAAATCAATTATCATCATGTTCCCAATTAACCATTCCCTAATCAGTGGGATCCACCACAAGTAGTGTCTTATTACTGCTCTCTAATACATACAATCCATATCAGGTTTCATAATTCAAATTGTACTCATTCTTATGTTACGACACAAGAAATCATGATTTCACTCTTTTACCAATTATTCCCCATTATCCACATTATAGGTTAACCTTTCTAGCCAACACATAATTACAGTCCAAACTGTACAGTTCATCGCCCTCTGTCTAAGCCCCTATTTTATTATTTCATGCATTTGATTCACTCTAACTCTCCCTTACACACATTAACACTTACTCCCTCACCTGTTCCAAAGGAATGGAACCCCTGCCAACTACCCCAATTCATGCCGAAACACGATCAGTGAAAACCCCCAAAGAACACAACTCACAAAGTCACTCATGACGTGCTTTGTCCTGATGTGTCGCCTGGCGGCATCACTGATGCCACCAGGCGGTGCGTGACCAAATCAGATTCTGCTAGATTCATTCTACACCATTCATGGCCCTAACATCCCAAACTCTACACCCACTATCGAGTAGTCTTAATTTCAAGCGTACACATCATATAGGGTTCTTGATATATTCTTATTAACATGATTTCCAAGGAACCAACGCATTCAATCAATTATATAATTCATACTCATTCATCATCAACTCCAATAGAACCCTAATTACCTAATTTCATGCAATATACATTCATTCAACATATAAATATTGCCCGCAGTCAAATACACCATGAAATTCATATTCATGCATATAAATCATCACGACAACATCACGGAGAACACAAGAAAACCCAGATCAACCAAAATTGGCTTCCCAGTTCGCATCGCCAATTCATGAAGAAAACCCAAGAAAAGTGGATTTGAAGCTTGTGTTGCCTGGCGGGTCGCTCGTGACCGCCAGGCGGTTTCTAGAAAATTCCAGAAACCCGAATAGAAACTTGATAAAAACAGAAAATGCAATCCCAAACCCTTGATACATCACGATTTTATACAATTTAAAAATTAAAACAACCAATAGGAACTCCCCTAACCTGGATTCCTTGCTTAATTTGATAGTTCTTCTAGTTACTCCTTGATCACCACTAGCCTTTGTCAATCTTCTCCAATTCCACTCCTCCTCTCACTCAAAACTTAATTTGTTAGCCTTAATTTTCCTCTCCTCACAGTACGTATCAACTCTAGACTCTCCAAACCCCTTTTCTCCCCTTATTTAGTCTCTTAACACTAACACAAAAAAGCTCTATAATGTCACCCATATAACGTCTGCCCAGAAAAGGTCCTACATTAAAAATGATCGGTGGCATTTTTGTAAATTATTTGACTTTTTTAATGTCTGCCTATTCCAACACAGACGTAATTTAATGTTTGACCCACAGTACCCCAATATTATGTAAAAATTAATGTCTGAGCTCTCCGCCCCCAACTTAATTTAACGTCTGACCCACTCTGCCCCGATTTAATTTAACGTTTGACCCCCTCTACACTAACGTTAAGTAACGTTTGACCACACAACCTCGACGTCAATTTTTGGGTTTTCTCTGCGCGAAATGCAGAAACCCTAACTATTTCATCGCGCCACCAATTTTTCACGAAGCTTGTCCGCTGGCGACCACCATTCTGAGCTCCTCCAGGTAATTTTTGAACGTTTTTCACAACCAAACTTGTTGGGATTTGATTGTGGATTGATTTTAGGCGTTTCAAACTTAATATTTTCTATTTTCATCCCCATTTGCAGTGTTTCGCGATCCTTCCCATTGACGACCATTATTCTGACCTCCTCTAGGTGAGTTTCAGACATTTTTCACCACCAAACTGGTTGGGACTAGATTATGGATTGATTTTAGGCGTTTTCAACCAAATATTATGTGTTTTCATCCCTATTTACATCGTTTTGAGATTATTTTGCTTGTTATATCTTTTTCATTATATGTATATAATTGCTTGTATTTTTTTATTTGCAATTATAATTTTTATCTTAGACTATTTTTTTTTTTAGTTTTTTTGGCCTATTTCTTTTTTTAATTGAATTTTTATAATAATATTTGTAAAATTACTAAATAAAATTATATTTATTGTTATTTGTAAAATTGGACTAATTGTAGTTGATTTTTTAGTATTATTGTTGCATTAATTTTTATTTTATGTATGTAGATTTATTATGGATTCATTGTGGACCAAGGTTGATCTTTCGTCTATGGATTCATTAAACTTGAAACCATTCAACCTTCGGGAAACTCACATGACAACATCAAACTTTATTTGCAAACATGGATGGTTGAGTCAAATAGAGAGATCTACTTTGCGCCATACATTGATGCGTAAGTGTTTTTGCTAGTAATATTTTATGAAGTATCATTAATTATTTCTACTAAGTACTTGTGATTGACGGCAGGTATCATTGGCAACTATGTGTCATCGATCCAAGCAATGCACGGTTGTATGGTTTTATTTATGCCATAGAAAGATTCCACCTGCTTTGAAAAACATGTTACAAGAGTAAGTATTACCTTTTTTCAATCCTAACCTATATATCTACTTAGTTATAAAAACTAACATATGTTTTATGTTTCCAAAATTTCATTAGAATTGTGGGTAAGCCTAGAGGCTAACAACTTAAAGTATTATATCTAAAGGTTAGAACTCATTCAGTTAAAAGTTATTAATTTCTGTATGTCAACTTATGACTTTGATATGTGTTTATTTTATTTATAATGTTTAGTGTAACAAGCAAGAAGGTTGATGGGAATGTGGATATTATGTCATGTCTTGGATAAGAACAATCCTTCAAGTTGCAATTAAAGATGAATTGATAGAGGTAATAATATATATATATATATATATATATATATATATATATATATATATATATCTTTCACATGTTATAAATCATATATCAAACTTTAAAGAATGATATTCATACATAATGAAATTGTATTACTTTTTCAGCGGTTCAAGAATCCATCACCTCTACCAGATGACATTATCCACGCACTAAGATAGGAGTGGGCAACATATCTATTGGAAAGATGGAGTTGATACCACAGGAATTAGAACTCCTTTCAAAATCTTTGTTGTATAAAAATATCTTGTTGGAACTTTTAGTTTGGTGTTATTTATATTAGTTTAGAATATATGTTGAAACTTAAGTGTTATTAGATATAACTGTAACTCCAGAATTGTGCTAAAATTATTATGAAACTGTTCTGGGAATGTGCTGATTTTCAGGTGTGAGAATGTTGTAAAAACAGCCAAATTAAAAAAAAAAACAGAGCAGTTTGACGTCTGGTGGTGCTCTGACAGACGTTATTTAACGTCTGAGCTTACCATGGCCGATGTTATTTAACGTCTATCAGAGCCCAACAGAAGTCAAACTGCTCTATTTTTTTGGCTCCATTTAGTGCGAAAATTGACATTTGTTGCTTTTGGCCACGACGTTGGATAACGTCGGACCCCTATTGCCCCGACGTTAAGTGACCTTTGCTCTGTTTTCTAACGTTATTTTGACGTCACCCAGTACGACGTCAGTGTTTAGGCAGACGTCAAAGGTCAAAAATATCAGCCGTTAAAAGGCTTTTTTGTGTTAGTGTAATCATGCCTTAATTAAGGTTAATGGTAGCAAAACAAAAATTCATTAAAAAAAGGAGTTTAAGGCTATTGATTCACTGTTAAAGCATGGGTTCCAGCCCTTCGTAGTTGCCTCCGAGGGTTTCTGCGTCTCTTCACATCCATGCCAAAATAGGTTGTAACAGAAAGAAAGTTATTTTGTTCAAGCCAAGGTTTAAGCCCACTACCACCCAATTGTAATTCAAGTGCACAACCAACTCAACCAAGTCATCTTTCGAGATAATTTATACATCTAAAAATATATACTTACTTATCACGCCCAAAACACATCATCAGAAAATAATAAAATTAAATAACACACAATTGGCATACATAAAACTTGAACCCAAGTCCTCTCACACCACTAAGTACTCTCAACCATTTAAGCTAGTGCTTTTCCACGTCATGAAGGTGAGCATTAATTGCCATAAGGCTCCCACCACCCGGATTTATTAAATAATTATTTATTTAATTATTTAAATTCCCTGGGTCTTAAACTAGCCCTTATCCGACTCTATGCCTCACCAGCTCCACCTGAAATATCAACTGCTCCCATGTAACGAATTATACGATCATCGTCAAACACAAACAGATAGGGTGAGCTTACAACATACATAAATTATAACAAAAAATAAAGTGCTCACACACACACACACTTATCAAAAAACCAATATCCTCCAATTCTAAATAACATGACCACCATCATGTTCATCCACGTTCTACATCCTCAGATGATGACCTTAAGATATCCTTTGTTTCCACAAGCCACAACTCGTGGTTCCACCATCACCAGGCCATAACTCGGGATCGCCACATGTTTACCCTCCATTTTGAGCCACAACTTAAGGAATGTCATTCTGAGCCATAACTCAAGGAATGCTTCAGCAACTCCATACTTAAAGTATCATCCAAAGTCTTGTAGACCATGCACCAATCCATAAGAACAACCCATTGCGACCTCGCTTAGACGAGCCACTCTCGCCTGAGCGAAACTGCGTTTCGCTCAACCCCAACCTTGGTCGCCTGACCGAATTATAATAACCAAATACTCTCAACCACTTGAGTTAATATTATTCTTTATCATAACTCTCCACACTAGATGCCATAAAAATTCCATTATCTGTATTTATATTAAATAAATATTTATTTAATTATTTAATTTTCTCTGATCTTAGAAAAAGTGATAATCTAACCTCAAAATTTTCCCCGAAAGGATAAATCCAATTACGGCTCACTCTCAGCGACTAGGAACCATAACAATAGGCCAAAAAGATATACACTCCAAACCAACCAACATTATGGATATTGTCAATAATCCATCCAATCCCTATTATTTGCATCCCGGTGAAAATCCAAGAATGATTCTTGTATCACCTCCACTTAGTGAAACCAATTACCATTCATGGAGCAGAAACATGCGTCGTGCCCTTCTTTCGAAAAATAAATTGAAGTTCGTTGACGGAAGTATCAAGATTCCTGAACGGGATGATCCAACCTACGAGGCATGGGAACGATGCAATATGATGATTTTGTCTTTGATAACGCGTACTCTTTCTCCGTAGATCGCCGAGAGCATTGTCTACATCGATGTTGCGAAGATTCTTTGGGAAGATTTAAAGGAGCGTTTCTCTAAAGGAGATTATTTTTGAATCTCCGATCTGTTGCAAGAGATTCATTTTATTAAACAAGGAGAACGAACTATAACCCAATTCTACATGGATTTGAAGATCCTTTGGGAGTAATTGGAGTTCCTGAGGCCTATACCCGATTGCGTTTGTGACACTCCTTGTACCTGCACCTTGTCCAAGATTATTGCCAAATACAGAGAAATCGAATACGTGATGTGCTTTCTTAAAGGATTGAACGAAACTTACAATACGATCAAAACTCAGGTGCTACTAATGGAACCCCTTCCTGGCATAAATCGAGTCTTTTCTCTCATTAAACAACAAGAAAGATAGTTAAAACTGTCTTCAAGATACCAAAGCTTCTATCAACTTTGTAGAGAGACAAAATAATTGGAATCAAGAAAAACAAATCAATTCTAAGTCTCAAGGACGAGGAAGTGGCTGGAGGAATCATGGAAGAGGAAGAGGTCGCTTTGTTGCTCAAGGAAAACAGTGCACCTACTGTTACTCCAAACACGGGTATCCTCCTTGGTACAAAAGACAAGATTTGTCTAGAAATACCACCAATTCCGATAGAAGGAATGATCAAGTGTGCAATCTAAGCACAAAGACTTCTAGCCAAAACAATCCAGAATCTGAGACTAATAAGGATTCTAAACAAGATGGAAATCCCTTCACTCACGAACAGGTGCAAAAGTTATTAAGCCTTTTGTAGGAAAGTTCTTGTCATAGTGTCAATCAGATTCGGAGCCACATTGGACAAATTACAAAGGAAGAATTACAATCAGGTAAATTTTCCTGGATTCTTGACATTGGTGCTACAAACCATGTCACTTTTGATAAATCACAATTTATTTCATTCTACAAGATTAAACCAGTTTGCATAAAATTGCCTAACAATTCTCATGTTTTAGCTACTCATGCGGGCACTGTTAAATTCACTGAGCATTTAATGTTTTTTAATGTTTTATACATACCTGAGTTTTCCTTTAATCTCATCTCCGTGCAACGTTTAATTGGGGATTTCGATTGTGAACTAATATTTTCTTGCAAGAGTTGTCAGATCCAAGACAAGGGTACTTCCAAGATGATTGGGCGTGCTGAGCTAAATAAGGACCTGTACTACTTGCAACATTTTTCTGGCAATTCTAATCAAGTATTTGTAAATAATGTTTTGCAATATAAAGGACTTGATTCAGATATGTGGCATTTTAGACTAGGCCACCCTTCAAACAGGATTCTTGACATATTGTGTAAAAAATTTCCATACATTCGTGCTGATTCTAAGCACATTTGTGATGTTTTTCATTTCACTAAACAACACAAGCTTCCTTATCAATTGAGTAATTCCTCAACTGCCACTGCTTTTAGCCTTATTCATGTTGATATTTGGGGCCCCTTTTCTCTTACTTTTGTTCATGGCCATAGATTCTTTCTTATAATTGTTGTTGATCATACTAGGCATACATGGATATATCTTATGAAATCTAAGAGTGAAACTAGATCGCTGTTTTTAAATTTCATTATATATGTTAAAAATCAGTTTCACTATGCTGTCAAAATCATTAGGACTGATAATGGAAAAGAATTTGAATATGATGAGTTGTATGATAAATTTGGAATTTTGCACCAAAGAACTTGTATAGAGACTCCACAGCAGAATTCTGTGGTGGAAAGGAAACACCAACACATATTGAATGTTACTCATAGTTTGATGTTTCAGTCTGGCTTATCTAAGCTTTACTAGTGTTATGCTATATCTCATGCCATACACATAATAAATAGGTTGCCTTCAGTTTCTCTAAATGCTAAATCCATTTATGAGTTATTGCATGATACTTCTCCTACTTACATGAACCTTAAAACGTTTGGATCTATGTGTTATGCCTCTACTTTAGAAAATAATAAAACAAAACTTGATCCTAGATCTAGGAAATGTGTTTTCCTTGGTTATAAAAATGGAGTAAAGGGTTATATGCTTCTTGATATGGTTAATCGAGAAATATTTGTTAATAGAAATGTTATTTTCTATGAGAATGTTTTTCCTTATAGCAACATTGGTGGTTCCTTCTCTAATCACGAGAGCCCTGTCACGAATAATGAATTCAATTTCTTGATTGAGCCAACAAAATACAACAGTGATAGTAGAGTCCAGATTGTACGAATTGAGACTGATCACTGCAACACTAATATGAATTGCCACAATAGAGAGAGATCTTTGCAGAATCAACAATTTTGCAGTACTAATGAAGCTCTTCAAAATAACAACGCTAAGACCACTTGAAGATACCAATGTTGATTGTCCAAGATGCTCTAGCAGAATCAGAAAGCCTCCAAACTTTCTTAATGACTACCATCACAATATTAACAACTCCACTCAAATAAATTTGAAAGGTAAAACTAAATATCCCATTTCTTCTGTTTTGTCCTACAAATCATTATCTGATACACATTTGTGTTTTACTATGGCTATCTCATCCCACATTAAGCCGAGAAATTTTAAGGAAGCTTGCAAATACCCAGAATGGATAGCTGCCATGAAAACATAATTAGAAGCTCTCCAAGCAAATAAGACTTGGTATTTGACGAAGTTACCCAAGAATAAGGTTCCCATTCATTACAAGTGGGTTTACAAAATAAAAGACAAGTCGAATGGCTCCATTGAGAGATACATGGCTCGCCTTGTAGCTGCCACACAACATTGGCATTTACACCAGCCGGATGTAGATAATGCATTCTTGCATGGAGATCTCATAGAAGAAGTCTATATGATTCTCCCTCTGGGACTTATTCTATCACAATCAAATCAGGTTTGTAAGCTAACCAAGTCCTTGTACGGCTTAAAGCAAGCTAGTCGACAATGGTTTGCCAAACTTTCTTTGTTCCTTATCTCTATTGGCTTTGTACAGTCTAAGTCTGATCATTCCCTTTTTATCAAAAATATAGATACTACTTTCACTACTTTGCTTGTGTATGTATATGATGTTATTCTTGCTGGAAATTCCTTAGCTTCCATTGAAGAAATAAAGCAGACCCTTAATAAAAGCTTCAAAATCAAAGACTTAGGAAAGCTTAAATACTTCCTTGGTTTGGAGGTTGCGTGATCAAAACATGGAATCCATCTTTGCCAGAGAAAGTACGCTTTAGATATCTTGAATGATTTTGAGATGCTTGGCAGTAAACCATGTCACACTCCTATATCGAAGAACTACAAACAATTATTCCTCACTGATGCTCCCTTGTGTGATGTTGAATCTTATAGAAGACTTATTGGGAGACTTCTATACCTCACCAACACTCAGCCTGATATTAGCTTTGCCATCCATCTCCTTAGCCAATTTGTTCAGAATCCAACCACCTATCATCATCAAGCTGCACAACACGTTTTGCGATACATTAAATCCAACCCTACACAAGGTCTCTTTTTCGCCTCTAACAGTGAGATTCAATTGAAAGGATTCAGTGATTCAGTTATATTTGCTTTTAATAAACAAATTTCACGTTTGATCCTTAAATATTTACATATTTCGTATTTGGTGTTTAATGATTAATTTTAGAAAAATAATTTTAATGACTTTAGAATTTCTGTGAGTCAAATAATGTTTGTTCACTAAAGAAGTTGAACATGTCATTGGTATATACTGTTTTAATTACTTTTTCCCTATAAATGGCCTCATTTCTTATCCTTGGGTTAATTCCTGAACATATTGTTCTTAGAGATGGGAACAAGAAAGTGTGGGTGGTAGAACGAATCACTAACAATGGCGGAGATGGACTATGTAACGGTGGAGATCTTATATATATTAGAAGAGCTATGAGACCCTAAGCTAATTATTATGATAAAATTTTAAATTTGTTTATAATAATAATTAGTAAAATCACTTACTACTATGGTCGAATGGTTAGTTAATCGCAGATTTGAATTCTCAATCGGATTTTTTTTTTGTCGTTTATATGTTTTGAAATATTTTTGTCGTTTATATGTTTTGAAATACAATGATGATAACTAATTTTAAAGTTTTGAAATATATATTTAATTTTTATAAAATATCAAACCTAGTATATTTTTAATAGTCAACGGAAGATATCATATACTACTATAGAAAGCATATTATTTAAAAAACATTTACATCTATTATTCAAATAACAGGTACAATAAAGGTGCAGCAGTAGAATTCTAGATATCAAAACATAATTATCATTGATTACAGAACTCCAAATATAACATTTCACCTGCTTCCCTTTTTTCTTTTCTTTTTTTTTTTCACCAATTCAATGCGAATTTTCAATCTCTTTTTTTCTGCAATCCCTCAACCTGTAATTACTTTGATGAATTTCAATCATTACCAGATGATCAATTCATTCAAAATTAAGAAATAATAGGTTTTGGAGGTATTTCCAAATCTCCAATTTCTCCTTCAAGCATTTTCACTACTTTATTTATCGAGGAATGATCGTTTGGTTTTAACTGTATACACTAAAGTGCAACTATGATCATTTTCTTTATTATTATCTTTTCCTCTTCGGTCAAATCCTTTATATCTATATCTCCCTCTTCTCCAATATGATTATATATCTAAAGGGAAAAGTAAAGTTGACTTGAGTGTTCTGCATAGAGATTTAGATTCTTCTTCTTGCTTGTCATCTCCATCAACAATATTTTGAAGCTATATACATCAGCTTTGTGGGATATTCCTCAAATATTATTGTAAAACAATTCAGGAAACATATATTCGATGGTTCCTCTTACTGTTGTCATTGTGACGATGCTATTATCTTTTTGATATAACTTTGCTAGTCCAAAGTCAGAAACCTTTGGGATGAAGTTTTCATCCAATAAAATGTTATGGGATTTGATATCAAAATGCAAAATTTGCATCTCACACCCATGATGGAGATAAGCAATTCCATGAGCCACTCCAACCGATATATTATATATTTTTTCATAGCTTAAATGTATACTTCCATCTCTTGAAAATATAAGTTTATCAAGAGATCCATTGGGCATAAATTTATATACAAGAGCGCGTTTTGTGCCACTAACACAAAATCCAATTAATGGTACTACGTTTTGGTGATGTATTCTTCCAATGATTACAACTTCGTTGATAAATCTTGTCCATTTCTTTTGGATTTGCTTAACATTTTGATTGCCACACAAAATTCGCTACACAACTTTGCTTTAAATACAGAGCCAAATCCTCCTTCACCTATCTTCTCTTTGAAATCTTTAGTCATTTTTGTAATTTCCTTGTATGAATATCGAATAGGCACCAAATGATTGTGTTCAAAATAATTTTCAATATTTTTATACATTGATGTGTGTCTTTTCCTCCATTTACGTATGAAAATCACACTTAAGAATGGTCATCCAAACAAAATTTTGTAGACCCATGCTATACCAGCAAGAGTGCCGATACCTGCAGTAAGAGTGCCGATATCTGCGAGAATATTTAACTTGAGTAGTTATATTGATGATGTAATATAATAAAGGATTTGTACAAGTAATTTTTCGTAACTTGAGTAGTTAACTTGTCATATCCATTTACACAGTAACATCAAAAGAATAGTAAATTTAATGTCTAGCATAAACAACCATTAACTCTTTCCATTTATGGCACTGTCATCTATAAATACATTTGTCAGTAACATTATTGTGCATTAAGACCTAATTCAATATGGTTGTCATTAAAACAATTTCTTTAGCTTTCATAAACATTTTATATTCAGTTTGTGTTCCTCTAACTATTTCGTTACCTGAAATTTGAAAATAATAATTTTTTTTTTATCTTAAGGAATGAAATTTACTTTCAACGTATCCAACTTGTTGGTGTCATACGACCTTCTAGGGAAGCTTTTGTTCAACCACTATTTCTCTTGCTACTTAACCCAAAACTTTGTTCCTTCCCATATACTTGTATTAGTGTTGTTCTTATTGTTTCCTGATCTCACCTATGTATTCAATTGATCCTAAACTTTCCTTTTCCGCATCGTAGTCTTAGTTTTGTGAAAGTGCCTCCTAGCTTACACCCCATGTTTTATATCTATATATTTTCCTCTTCTGTAATATGATAAAAAATGGGAAAGTAAAGTTGACTTGAGTGTTTTGTATGGATATTTAGAATTTTCCTCTTGCTTGCCTTCTCTATCAACAATATTTTAAAGCTATAAACATCTTTATGGGATACTTCTCTAATATTATTGTAGAACAATTATGGAGCCATATATCCAATGCTTCCTCTTGCTGATGTCATTGTGATGATGCAAATGGTTGTTGGGTCAATTGTTTCATCTACTATCGAGCTACTATCAGACAAACTATTAATGTCTATAGTCTCAGGCAAGAAATGTATATACTTTGGCATGAAAGGGATATGTTGGAAGTCTCATATCGAATAGAGATTAGGTCAATTCACAATACATAAGTGGGTGTAACCTCACCTTATAAACCAATTTTATGGAGTTAAACTTAAAATCTATTTCTTAACAATTATCTATTGGATATAACTTTGCTAATCCAAAGTTATAATCCTTTGGAATAAAGTTTTGATCGAGTAAGATGTTATGGGATTTGATGTCAAAATGCAAAATTTGCATCTCACACCCATGATAGAGACAAGCAATTCCACGAGTCAATCCAACTTATATACTATATGATGTACTATATATTTTTTTCATAGCTTAAATGTATACTTCCTTCCAACTTTTGAAAATATAAGTTTATAAAGAGATTCATTGAACATGAATTCATAAATAGTAATGTCTCTCTTTGTTGCTAGTGGGTTTTTTTGGGTGGTTACGTGTGTTTCATGGTGGAAGCTTCAATTGTATTAGTGTTTTTGTGGGTCAAGTACAAATGTGTTGTATATCTTTATAGATCATCATTGCGTCATTGGGGACTGTTATGGGTGTTTCATGGTGGTCTAATTATTTTTTATAAGAAAAGTAGAAAAAGTGTACTTAAGGTGTTAAGCGTTTGATGTAAATTTACGTGCCTTGGATAGAGTTCAACCTAAGATCAACATAAAAAGTCCAAAATAACATACATAAAAGGCTTTTATTGTATCATGGTTCTGATTAATAGTTTATATTAGTGAAAAATGCAAAAGGGGGCAACGCATATGCAGGGGCGGAAGATCACCACTTTCTTCTTCTCCCACTTTCCTTACAGCTACGGTGAGTATGATATGT
>Ga0209589_1002802_pt1 | contig 30370 bp, 19 predicted proteins | sample CowpeawhiteBW_FD_187525 | JGI IMG/M metagenome (GOLD analysis project Ga0209589, IMG submission 187525) | Root nodule microbial communities of legume samples collected from California USA - Cow pea white BW (SPAdes) (version 2) | ecosystem: Host-associated > Plants > Roots > Nodule | place: USA...
GTGCACCCCCTTCACGTTTTTCCCTTGAATCAGCGGTCAAATTGTCAAATGAAGAAATCGTGTAGGGGCCACACGTTTTTAAGTATGAAATCGTGCAGGGGTTAACGATTTCTATTGTAATCGATTAGTTTGACTAACCTAAGACCCTAGGACTCAAAATATGATTCAACCACACTCAAATGATGTTTAAAAACACTCTACAAATACTAATTCTATGAAAATGTGAAAATGGCCAAAAGTGAGGAATATAGCATAATATGCTCAAATTAGCTATTCTAGAATGGAAAAATGAACACTTTGACTAATGAAAAGTAACAAAATTCAAGTCACATCAACGATGAGGAGAAGCAATTACCAAAGCCGGAACATGCGAGACTTCTGAAGATTTTACTATAAGATTGACATCAGATATAACGAAAGTGTAAAACAGGGGTAATCTTGAAAAATGTGACATCAGCAGAAACTATATATCGTTGAAGTTGAGGAGAAAAACAATGATAGCCCTTTTAAATGCATGAGTAACCAAGGAAAATACTTTTGAGATATTTGGCAGAAAGTTTATCTTTACTTAGAGTAAGGTCATGGACAAAGCATGTTCAACCAAAGACACAAAGATAAATAGAGTAAAGATCTTGTTTAGGATATAAGAGAGTGGAAGGAACCTAATTATTAAGGAAATAAGAAGCAATGTGGTTGATCAAATAACATGTTATCAAAATGGCATCTCCCCATAATCGAATAGGAATATTGTGGTAAAGAAGAAGGGTATAGGAAACTTCAACGAAGTGTAATTCTTTCTTTCAGCGACACCATTTTGTTGTGGTGTGTGAAAGCAAGATGTTTGATGGAGGATACTATGTGAACTCAAAAAAGACCAAAATTAGGAAAACATATATTCATGAGCATTTTCAGTGCGTAAAATTTTAGTAGATGTGCCAAATTGATTTTGAATTTTAGTTGAGAAACCTTAAAATAAAATAAAAAAACATCAGAATGATTTTTCATCAAGAATAACCAAGTACATCGGGAGAAATCATCAATGAAAGTAATGAAGTAATAAAAACCCAAAGTAGAACAAATACAACTAGGACCCCAAATATCGGAGTGAACTACGACAAAAGGTGATGAAACACTTTATTAACTCAAGTACCATGGGTATGACGAGTGTGTTTACCTAAATGACAAGACTTGCATTGAAAAGATGAAATGTGTGAAAGATTGGGAAGCATGAGACTCATTTTGGTTGGACTAGGATGACCTAAGCGTTGACCACAATATCCATCATGACTTGAATGTGAGCTTTTGGAAGCCATGTGAAAAGTACCTGAAATGGGCTACAAAAGGGGCGCTTGTGTGTGTGATTAAAGGAGACAGAGGGTGCATCGACAAATGGGTTGTGTCGAAATAGTGAGCAAAATGTAGGTGGAGATAGGCGAGTGAGACAAATGCGCTAGGAGGAGACCGCACATTAGGACATGTATAGCAGCGTATCAGAACAACGAATGAAGCGTGATGGTTATTGGAGGAAGACGGTCCTGATCGCAGTGGGCACCAAAGGAAAAAGAAGCTCGGTGACAAAGCAAAGGGGCACACAGTAATTATGGGTATTGTTGACCCAAAAATTGTGTGTCTAATGCATACCACACAATATGTATTTATACTATTGAATAAAATCAATTACAATAAAGATACATAATAATTTGGAATCAATCATTCTAATTTCTAAGATTATGTAATAGTTGATTTTCCAGAAATATGTAGCATCTGATTATATGATAACAATGATTTAACTCTCGTTTCTTATGTTTTCCTATTTTTATGAAATTATTACTTCTATTAAAAACTAAAATTAAATAAAAAACATGCAAACTTAATTGTTAAAATCTTTAAAAAAAATTAAGTTTATCATTTTTTAATAGGTAAATAACTTTTCTGATAATTTAAATAATTTTAAGTAATATTTATTATATTTACAAAAAATAAAAGAATTCATATTGAAATTCGATTACTAAGAAACTAAAAAAACTAAATTTCAATTGATTTTCCAATAGCGTTAACAATGATTGAAATTCAAGTTCTTAAACTGAATTTTGACGAGTCCAGATTTTTTATTGAGTTTTGTGATGTTGTTCTCTATTGAGCACTAAAAATACACTATGTTGGTGCTGGCAAAAGTAGGAGACAGGCTTAAAGTTAAAACAAGATTTTGATGATGGCAAAGAATCTCAAAGCCAATTGGAAGACAATTTGAAGACAAGTGTTTTTATGTTTAAAGTTATCTTGTAAATAAGTTAAAGTAGCTTAAATAGACTTAAAATTAGTAGCATACTCTTAAAGCTTTTGGACTCTCTTATTTTTGTAAAATTCATTGTGATAATTGATTATCACTTAGGATAATCGATTATCTTAAGTTGTGCTAAAATTTTTCAAAAACTCACTAAAATAATCGATTATCTCCCTGGATAAGTGATTATTTGTTCAAACTTTTGTTTTTATAAATCGCACTGGAATAATTGATTATCATAAATGATAATCGATTATCCCTAGCAGTTTTAGACTTGACTTTTCAACTTCTTAACTCAAGTTTCAAATGGCTTTAAATAGAACTCAGTTTTTCATTTGTAAAACTACATTTTTGAGAGCCAAAGTTATAGTGATGTGTTTTCAAAGAGTTCTCTTAGCGTTCTTAAAAGAGCTTTGAAAAGCCTAGTGTGAGTAGATTGGGTGATAACTTTTCCTAAGGGGGGTTCTTGGGAGATTAGGTGTTGTTGTTAGGAAAGCTGGTTAAGTTCTCTGTGTGATTTAGAGAAAGTTTACTTTCATCTCTTGGGTCTTCAAGAGAGGTGTTTTCTTTTTCTTATTCTCTTTAATTTGATTGTACTTTGATCATTATAGTGATTAAGTTAATCTCTTTGTTTAAAGAGATTAACAACTGGACGTAGGATCTTTTAATCTAAACCAGTATAAATATATGTGTTGAATCTTCTTCCCTATCTCTTTAATTTATCTGTTGTTGCATTTCAAGGAACTAAGGATTTAATTTAAACAGTAAAATTTGGAAAAATTTTAAAAGTATTAATTTTATTAATAAATCAATTCACCCCCTCTTGGTTTTTGTCCATTAACAAATTATTTTACTGCTTCATTACAACAGTTGGTACTTTAAAAATATTTTTAATATATCTTAAAATTTTATAATTATTATCCATCAAAGTGTTTTAATGATGTAGCAAAAGAACATCACAAAAAACTCAGCAGGAAATCCAATTTCAATTTTGACTTACTATAGTAGAGTGTTGTATGTATATAATTGGAACGTGTCATCTCTCAAAATGTTTGGTGCAATCGTGCTACTTGGAAAAAATTTCATCTTTTCATATCTTTATTTGTATTGCTTTCTTGTACACAATTAGAGATGTTAAAATAGGTTTCAACCCGTGAGCCAATCCGGCTAACCATGGGTTTGAGCCAGGTTGGGTTGAGAAAAAAATCAGTTTTTTCAAAAGTAGGTTGAACTCAACCCGACTCACTTAACCCACGAGTTAAACGGGTTCAAGCCGGGTTGACTCACTTAACCTACCAACATTTTTTTACAATTTTTTTTAATAATTATTTACTATCCCTAATTATATAGGTTCAAAATTTCATATTTTTAAATGCTAGAATGTTGCTCAATAATATTTGAGTAGTTTGAATGTTTAATTAATTTGATTGTAAAGTTATATACGTTGATACTTTAATATTTAACTATACTTTTTATAGTAAATTACTCAATCAATTATCTTATAAAAAAAATTCTACATTAGCATGACAAAAATGTGTAGTTTTTTAATTTATATTTTGTTGAATAGCATAATAGAAAATGTGTAATATTAGTCATGTTTTCTTGAACTATATAGATACTTCATTGAAAATAATTCATCATATATTGGTGGTGAGCATGATGAAGATATTGGTTCTTGATTTTATTGTAATTGTCATCTCATGGATTGCTTAAAAAATTATTTAAATATATGAATACCTAAAAATAAATATATAAATACTTTTTTATGTGGATTGGTGAGCCAACCCACTTAACCCACCAACCCGTGGTGGGTTAAGTCGGGTTACAAATTTTTTGGCTCACCATAAAGTGAACCAGGTTAGGTTCACTCTTTTTCAACCCGGCTCGTGGTGAGCCGGTTAACTCACTTTAACATGTCTATACACAGTGCTATAATATAGTTGCCAAACTAAATGAGGTTATTTTTCAAAATACAGGTAGAAATAGGTTATTATTAGTGAACAAAAGCAAAGGTTTATAAGCTAATTTAAATCAAACATAAATTAGAATAAAATTTTTCTAAGAAAATATACCAAACCAATACTTTCACTAAAGTCTGGTCAATTAAAAATTCAATTCAAATAAATCTATTTACCTTACAAATCAGCCTACTTAAAGAACCGTAAATGAACATTTACTATTTTTCTTCTTATTTTAAATTTGCTACAATGGATTCAAACCTTTATAAGGCCCATTTTTTTCTACATTATGATATAAGGGCTTAACCTTGTCTATTGGGCCTAAGACTAGCCCATAGGTGTTAGTTTTGAAATGGTTGAAAAGCCAAGAAGGGGGGTTGAATTGGTTAGTTAAAAATTTAGGCTATCTTTGTAAGCTAAAAACAACCTTTAATTGAATCAAATAGATCACCAAGTTGGGATGCAAAAGGTGCTGGACAATATACTTTCAGTCGATCAAAAGTAGAGTTAACAGATTGATTTTACTAAACAGATTATGTTCTGGTATAATCAATCGATTGAAACAGGAAAATAGTCGACTGAAATACTGGGAAAAATGCAGAAATGCGAATTCAAGTTTTAAACCATAAACAATGCACAAGAATGATCAAGACAGGTTCTAAATGATTATGCAAACATGCTCAATGCTGCAGATGTCATGAAAACATGCAAGATCATGAAAAAGATTATTAAAGCACAAGTTCTTTGAACTTTAAAATGAAAATGCAAGAGAGAAAGGTTAGAGAAGACAGAAGACACGTGATTTTTATACTGGTTCACTCAAACCTGAGCTACATCCATTTTGTCAAGGCAACCTGAGCTTGACTTTGTACTATTTCAAAAGATTTACAAAATATCCACCCTTACACTTTCAAAATATGCAAAAACACCACAAAAGACTCTTGAATTATACAAGAATCACACCAGCACAGCAAGAACCCTCTTGCAGACCTGGAATACCACTAGGCACACACACAAAGCTTGAGAAAGATAAAACCTCAGTGGTAGCACAACCCAGCCTACCACAAACCACTTTCTCCAAGCTTCAAACCAAGCCAAAAGCTCCAAGAATTGATCCAAGATCAATCTTCAACAACTACAACACGTATGATCACGAAGGAGAGACTTTCCACAATTTCCAGAATAAAATCGTGCTCTAAAATGATCAACAGACCTCTCTTTCGAGAATCACAGCTTTTATAGTTAAACTGTTACGAAATTCAACAGGTTGATTTTCAAATCAATCGGTTGATTTCACTTTACTTAAGTGAAATCAATCGATTAAAAACCAAATCAACTGATTGAATTTGTTGTAGTTTAAGACTACTGCAGCTAACCTTTTAACCTGTTGAAAAACTATTCAATAGACTAAAAGAGACATTTTAACTTGTTGAAAAACCATTCAACAGATTAACAGACACACCTAAGACCAAAAACATCTAATTTATGCTATAAGGTATACAACATGAATTACAAACTTAAAATACACTTTCTAAATTATGTAACTACATGGAGAGTACACGTTCCAGCCTTGATCAACATAGATATCATCAAATCTCTTTTCCTTCATCAATGTAGGCTTCATTCCAATGATAATGGTTTCAAGATAGTTCAAAAGAGCTCCATTCAATCTTCATCAAATCTTTAAGAAGCAAATCACCTTGGCTTCTCATGTCAACAATAGGGTGCCCAAAGCCCCTTACCAGCCCTTGTCCAAAGGCAAGGGGACCTTTCATTCCAGCCCCAATTCACTTTTGTTGTCTCATTTTCTAGAAACGGACCAACTCCCTCCTCCCTCTTAGAACTACATATGTGAGCTCTGCTAGGGCACAATCGGAGCACCCACTATTTCACTCTAACATCTTTTCCAGATAAGTTGAACTTGAACTTTACCCCTTTCTTTCCATTCCAGTGTTTGGTGTTGAAACCTTATGCTAGCCTTTGTGCATCTGTTTTTCTAGTTTTCCTGCACTGGTTGGAGTTACAGTACTCCTCTCTTCACCTAGGACTGTTATGCTTACGTTTTAGCTCCACTCCAACTAAGGGAAGCTAGGGTTTTCAAGTTTTGTAGCATATTGCTTGTTTTGTTTGTGATTCGTGTTTCAAATGCCTAATTGATGTTGTGCTTACATAAAACTGAGCTAGATGTACCTTGGACTGTATTTTTGGATGTTGCTCGCGTGAAAATAGGAGAGACCTACTAAGCTCGCCTAGGCAAGTGTGTTTTACGCCCAAATGACAAGCTCTCGCCTAAGGGAGGAGCTCTCGCTTAAGCGAAAATAGCAGTAGCTCGCTCCCTCCCCTGTCTCGAGTTGTCGCCTGAGCGAAGGTCTCTCGCTTGAGCGAGAGCAATCTCACCCGAGCGAGATGGGCTAGCTTGAGCGAGAAATCGAAGTGCCCTTTGTTTGAAATCTCGCCCAGGTAAGAGCTATTAGCTTAAGCGAGGGATTTCTCTTGCCTGAGCGGAAGCTGTTAGCTTGAGCGAGGTTGACAAGAATATGCTTGAAGGCATGTATGCTTCCATGTTTTCAGTTGTTGGTTGCATGATTTGTTTGGATTACCCTATTTAAAGCATGAAGTGGGTGCATATGCATGTATTATATTATTTATGGACTGGAATTGATGAGCTTGGTATGAATAAGTGCATGAATCATGATTGGTTGATTGGTTGGATATTGGCATGAGATTGTTATGCTTGATGAATCTATGGTTGGTTGGTGAGACATGGCTACGGTATGAGATTGATGTAATTCCATGAAACTCTTGGTGAGATTTCATGGTGGTGTTAGATGTGATGGACGTAATTCCATGAACCTCTTGGTGAGATCTCATGGTGGTGCCATATGTGATGGACGTAATTCCATGAACCTCTTGGCAAGGTTTCATGGTGGTGTCGTAGTGTATATGATTAGGTAAGCATTCAAGTAAGGATTGCATCCTGAAACTCTAAAGAGGCAATTAGTCTCACGTAGAGCAGACTGACTCTAATGGTGAGAGTAGTAGGAGGCCCTAGTCTTTGGCAGAATAATGGACTTAGATGTTTGAAGGCTAACATTGTGCGTAGTAGGGTGAAACACATTGGCAATGGCTCTACAGAGCAGTAGAGGCCACCACAAGTGCAAACATCTAGTGAATCCGACCGATTATATGTATCCGGATAAATTAAGTCTTAGAGTCTTGCTTGTTTGCTATCACATGCTTGGATGATTGATGTGTACTTACTTTTAAATTGCATGCTAAATTGTATGATAAAGATCTTTTTACTCTAGCTTACCCTCTTGCTTGTGTCTGTCTTCTTGTGTGGTTTTTCCTTTTTGCAATGATCACCAATCCTTGGTCTGAGCAGATATGGGAACCCCTGGTGATCGCAGTGATCATGGAAATGTTGCAGCGTAGTGGCCATGCGTTGATGTTGAGCTCATGTTTGGAGGACCTCTATTATATTGTAATCCCTTGCTTATGAGCAAGCTTGTAGGCATCTGTTGAACCTTTTATGTTTTGTTCCTGACATTGTGCAGTACCTTTATCTCCTTTGGTCTATTTGGAATATTTGGATGACTGTGGAATCCTTTATACTTTAAACCTCGTGTTCTTTAGATATTATAAAATATGCGATGTTTTATTTAATTAGATTTATCTATTAAATAGGAGGTTACAACCTCACTTTTTTTAATGTGTTAATAATATTTGAGTACATAAAGTGTCATGCTTAACACGTATAAATTTTTCTTATTCAAAGGTTTTGTTGCAAAAGTTATTTTAAAATATATTGCAAAATAGTATCATTAATTGTCCGGTTAAACCTTAAAAAAATGTAAACAAATAGCACTTGATTCTCATAAAGCCTAACATACTTTATTTTCATCTCTATTTTGATTTTAAATTATCACAAAATATACCCTTAAACAAACTTATTGGCCAACCTTGAGAAAAAAAAAAAATCTATTACTATTAAATAGGTCAAATTTAGTTCAGTCTCTCGTCTATTTACAAATAAATAGAATTGAGAAGCGTTTAAATTTGGTTTACGGAAGGTTCGGTAGAAAATGGCGGGAAGGGGAAGCGATTCGCAGAAACAACTGTTCAGCCTGATCCGCAATTTCGCCGCTGAGAAATCTCAAGGAGGTATTTCTGTCGCTTCGTTTTCAATTTCTCCATTTGACAGAAGAACAATGACGATGTGCATTTGATTCTATTGTGTGTTTGAAATTGAATGGCGAAGAACGAAGAGTGGTGACTCTGAGAAAGCAAATCGCTAAGCTCTCATCGGAACTGAGCGTGGCCTATGAGGAGCTGGAAAAGGCCAAGCGCTGCAAAGAAATGGTCGAACAGGATCTTAAAGGCTTCGAAGTTCAATTGATGTTGAGTGAAGCTTCGAATCAAACGCTAGAGGTTACTTAATGCTTAATCTGCCTGTTTAAACAAATTTTCTATAACAATTTTAGGACAAAAAATTGCGATGAGTTTTTCCTAGGTTAAAATTAACTTTTACGTTCTTATTTTTCTCTGTGAACTTCTTCTAGAGAAATTTATCAAATCAGAAAGTTTTTTCTCATCTATTCTCTTACTTTCTTTTAATAGAGTTCAGTTGAACATGCAGGCAAGGGTATCTTTAATTCAAGACCAGATCTCTGCCGTTGGATCTGATTCGGAAACTCTCAAGGTAACTCATTCGCGCCGTTCTAATGGATTTCAATTTGTTGCTCTATAACTTGTCACTGACTTTTTGTTTGTATGTTGTATGATCAGTGTGAAGAAGCAGCTTTGCGGTAAGACGTCGCCATTCTCGTGTTCTTTTCACCATTTTCCAAGTTAAATTGTTTTCTCAGTTGACCTACAAATCTTCCATGTGTGTTTGCAGAGAGCAATTCTTCCACAACATGCTTCATATGAATGGCAAGATAAGGTTGTTCGCGTTAATAAAAATATGGTGCATTAGTGAAATTTACCATTCATAATGGAAACAACTTTACCACATACAATTACTTATCCCTCACTAAATGCAGGAAATTCCAAGAAAGCATCATTACTTGCGACATTGATCCAGTAGATTGCACTGCTTCTAGAGGTACTGATATTCTTTTCACCGTTATAGTTTATGCTTTATATGTAAAGATACAAGTCATAAACACAGAGCTGCAGAATTCTTTGTTGTAGTCTTTCTAGTATGAGACTATAGTTTTTACTTAGTTTCTGTTCCTTGTCACAAAGTGCTCTTGTCATGTTTGGAAAAGAACCAAATTGTATTCTTTAGTACTCATATTGGTGACCTCAAGCAGTAGTCTCGTTTGTAAATCATTTTAATTCAGCAAACTTCTCTCGTCCAAAATTTCTGCCGATAGTTATTACTATCTTTCAATACAGAAGATATGGATATACTAAACATGAAATAAGATTTTATTCCACTCATTAAATTTTAATGAGCATATCAGGTAATATTGGCAACACAAATTGATATATATATATATATATATATATATATATATGCACACACACACGTTTGTGTGTGTATGCATTTATTTTTTATTCTGATTTTAGTGAGGATTTCTTCAAGCATTCACTTGTCTTTGTCTACTTTCGAGTTGTATCAGAACTGTTTGATCTTTGGCGGTTTCAAATTTTATTCCTGCCATCTAGTAAAGGGAAAAGTCAGTAACAATCTCCTGCCTGCCCATACTGGTAGTGGCCTCACCATAAATTTTATTCATGCACGCCTGCAATTTTCATCACATGTACGTCACACTTCCCCCTCCTAGTTTCCAATAATATCATTGATGATCCTGTTCCTCCCACTGGTAGCTTCTGGATCTGCGGTAGACATCCTCATTTCTTTGTTCTTTACCTTTAAATTTTAACGTAGTGTATTCTTATACAATTAAGCTTTTCTAGATAAAGACTTTTGCCTGGAAACTCAGGATGCAGTTTGATATTGTTTTAGATGAATCACAAGTAATAATGAAAGAGAATGACGCTGAAGTTTCTTTATGTGACCTCGAAAGTACACTGTCAGAGGTGATATCTCAAATTGCTAAAGAAAATGAGGAATACCAAGAAGAACAAAAAAATTATAAGAACGTAAGTTAAGAATCAAATACTAGAATGTCTTGTTTCCTTTGCTATCATTATTTTCTTAGATTTACCTCTTTCTCACGTTAAGGAGAACCTGCAGGTTCAGCAGCAATTGATTGATTGTGAAAGAAAGGTGTCTGTAATGGGCATGATAGTCATGGAAACAAAAGAATTGCAGGATCTGACCATATATCCTTACAAATATTCAGTTGTTTCAATAGGTTTGGCAATCTCTTCTTCATATGTTATGCAACCTAAAATCTTAAAATTAACTAACTGATAGAGTATAATCGCTATCCATCAATATGAAGGTGATGTAATGTTGTGAGTTTGTTTCATTGTCATGAAAGCACTACTTTGACGACGCACGATTGCACATGACGTCGGTCATTTTAATGGGAATGTTTCATTATCATATAAGTTAGAATGCTCCGTCAATAAAATCTTTTTCATCGTTTTTCATGTTGAGTTGTAGCCTAGAAACTATAGGAGGCAAATTTGAGTGATGCAACAGTGTAACTAACCAAAATCCAGCTGATCACTATCAAGATTTGCCGTTCTGTAAATCTCATAAAACATAAAATAGAATCGTAAATTTTATTGCCAAAAATACTGTGCATCCCTCTTATTATTGGATCATTTGTGTTATGTACTTAACTGGAAACAAGCAGTCTTCTAAATTGGAAGGGGCATACAGTTCACTTGGTGATGAGCTACAAGTGAGATGTATATGTCCGAGTTGTCGTGTGGACAATTTGGATTCTTTCAGTGAAATTCTGGCAAATATGGAGAGATGATATTTTGTAAGTAATCATCTACTTCACAATCAAACATTTAAAATGTTGCTAATATCTCATTGGAGTGATAGAGGAGCTGAACTCTGTGTGGTTTAAATTCGGATAAACCTTTCATTCTTAAGATAAATGACGACTTATTCCTGTCAAAATAGCATGCAGAACAACTTGTAATGCATTATACTAATTTTTCTCTTATATCTGCCTCTCGTTCTGTGTTACTACTGATCAATAATATATGTCAAATTTGTAATTTCTATGTTGTATGATGAGTTGGAATATGATTTTATTTAAAATTAAACCTAATTTTCCAGATTTCAAATAAATAATTCAAACTTGTGCATTCAATTTTTTTTTTTGATTATTTTAAATGTTTGAGCATTCAATATTTTTACATGATACAGTGCAAGTTTCAAAAGCACGATTCATTTCAAATTTGTTAGCACCTTACAAGCAAGTGATCCATCACATTTTCTTTTTACAATTTTAATTTGTATATATTATATTAAATAGTATAAAACAAAAACAAAAGTCATAATAAACTTAGTAAAATATTTGACAGATAGGAACGGCTACAGATATCTTCCCTACCTAGCCAAAGCGAATATTCATGATTAAAATTGGGAGACATATTAAGATGGATAACCACAGACGTACACGAACTTTTAAAACTTTTTTACGGGAACTTCTGACAAACTATTTCTTTTCAAAAAAAACAAGAATTCATTTTTAAATTGTCATCTCAAAGTTCAACCATTTTAACCATTTCTCTTTAGATAATCTCACTAATCTATCGATCTGGGTGAAAAAAAGAATGTTAATGATACATTGACCACAGTAAACCACATTAAACAATAACTACATCACCCGGATCTGGACATCTACAGCTCATATAACAAGAGGCCGTAATATAAAGAAGATGGAAACGAATAAAGCTATGGAAAACCAGTTGAAGTGCCAGTTTCAGCTCCAGTAAGTCAGCCAGGACAGGTAAGTTCTTCTATGGACCTCACAAAAATGTAACTTAGCCAATGTTGGTCATAAAACCATTCAGAGTCTCTCTGTTGAAACCTAATTTGCCTTGCGTGTCGATGGTACAGCTGAATTGCACTGGATGTCTTTTGTGTATGTATTTGTGAGGGCAAAGAGTAACAGAACAAAAACAACTTGGGCACTCATGATGCCAAAATGACTGATACTATTTCCAATTTCCATCCAACTTCCCTTATTCCTAACCTGTCAACCACCAAACTCAGTATTGGGAGACTGTATATATATGTATGAACTATTTAAAAAAAAATGAGACTGCTAAAACATCACTATGTTGTTGAGGTATGAATAGCATATCTATACTGTTAACATTTCAGGACTTGATTGAGAAAATATTCACGTAAGCAAATCAAGAAGCACACATTTAGAATTTTAATCTGCAGCAGTATTAAACAGGCACCCCAAATGCAATCCCTGTATTACACACATCCTCAAAAATCAGATAAGGATCATTTGGTACCACAAAATAGAACCTTCATAAAGTGTTGAATATTTATGGATTAAGGATTAAATATAGCTGACTTCAAAATATTTAGAAGAAATGTCAACTTAAAAAGTTTGTTTACTCATTCGGCACTTCTTATTTATGGATTACAATAAAAATATTACTTAGAAAAGTACAGTAAACCCAAGTCCTGACCTGAACCCTAAAATTAAGGGTGATTATTTTACAACATTACCATTGTATATTCTTTCCTTTATATGGACCAGAGAATAATATGTTCTTCATAGCCCAGCTTTTTACAATGTCTCTATATCTATCTATTCTAATTTTTAAAATTTTTAATTTACATTTGCCAACTATTGGTATTTCCTTTTTAAGCATAGTCATTTATACTAGAAAAGGGAAATTATTGAAGTGAAAACAGTCCTTTATTTCAATTTATAAGAAATTAAAAGGAACAGGGTGAGTTTACCAGGAAGAAGAAGTGAATGGTCATCATGTCTGAGAACAATATAACAAGAAAATAGCATCCCATCCTTGGAACTTGGTTTAGTTTGGTAATCGCACTAAATACACATCTGCAGTTCAGTCCATTGCAAGCAATATAAGATAGATAGTTCTATAAAAATGTTAGAACTACTACAACTATCATTGCTAATAATGTTAGTGAAAATAAAAAAGCCCAAGAAATTGCTAATATTGTAAAGTTCAATAACAAAGCAAAAAACAGCATTATGAATTATGGAATTTCGAATCTACAGATTATACCACTGAATATTCTTTCTCCCTCTACCTTATTTCGAAACAGAAAATGTTCAGAGATTTAGCAAGTTCTATCTATTTGGTTAAATAAAAATGAGATGTACTCAACGATGTGCAATATTTGGCTACTGATCAAACTAGGCAATGGTGATACCTTTAATGTCTAGTTATACATATTTAAGGCTTAAATATTTTTAGTCCCTCAAATTTGGAGTTTACTTTGGTCCCTCAAATTTAAAGTGCCTTGCTTTGGTCCATCTATCCCAAATAGCATTTAAGATTTTGCTTACACGCCCAACAAATTACAAAGTCATTTACATAACTGATCGGAAGAAGTGGCAGCAATGCTAGAGTTAGGTTAAACTAGTGAAATATAAGTAAAAGGACATATTAGTAGGATATGTTTCTTCTGGCCTGTACTCCAAATTGGTTCAAATAGATACAAGCAGGAAAACAACGTGTACGCTAGCTCCACCACTCTCAATCCCGGTGTGCTACAATTAAGCTTGGGTTGTGCTTTACACTGGGCACGGTTGCTATCAATAACAACCTACTTAGTCTTCTACATTTTTTTCATCAAACAACCAAACCATGCATTGTTTTCACTTTTACAGCATTAAGATAAGAGATTAAGCATAGTAAAACATTATTTTTTTCAAATTACAAGGACTGAAAAGACAAATTTTAAATTGGAAGTACTGAAAAAGAACTTATCCCAAATTTGAAGGACTAATATATTTAAACATATATTTAATTATGTGTATATCTTGCAAGATGTGATTCCTTCACCTCTTTCTTTTCAATCCTTGAAGGACATGTAAATCTATAGTGGGCATATCACTTGGGATGTTGCACTTATAGTAAAAGAAATAAGACACTGATTTTAAGAAAATCACGTCCCAGAAATAATATTGTGGAATAGTTATAAATAACATTACATGTAAACTTGCAAATGCACTTACATAACAAGCATGAAGGGTATAAATAACTTGAAGATAAGTAGCGCTGCCATAAGGAAGGGCTGCATTAGAGAAGAAACATATCAGGTCAAAAACTTTATTAATGATACTTAAGATTTCAAAAGAATTTTTACTTACACTAAAGATGGTAATGAACCGATAGACTGATGAAATCTCAAAACTCGCAATACTTGCAAAATTTCCCGTTCCAAAGAAGGCAACATTGAATAAAACCATCTGCATAATACAATAGTTCGTTTACATGTAAAATCAACCAGCAAACTATCAATTATATGAAATTATTAGTAATCACTTATTTAGAGCTCATCGGATTTACATTATGAAATAAAAACTATGCATAATTCTAGATGCATTAGTTCAACCTGAGTCTTAATAAACACTACAAGGTATCAGCTAAATGAAAACTACATTTTCTTTTATTAGGTTTTTGTATACGTCTATTACTGCTTATGCGGGTTAATGAACGTTCAGAGAAAACGCAAATGAAACAAAGAGAAGTTTATCATGTTCTAATAAAATCAATTTTACACACCTACCAGATTGCAACAGACAGCTATATATAGCCTTGAGCTAAGTATGTAACTAAACTAACTGACTAGAGATAAGTTAGGTGTTCAGCTGTCAACATAGAAAAATTTCTAACAGTAATGACTAGCGACAGTGGTGATCATCACATTGATAGCAATAATGACTGTTGTGGCAATAGTGGTATTAGTAATGATGGTGACAACAATAGTTGTGGTAGTACTAGTATTAAAAAGAACCAAGTAGTTGTTGTAGTATGGAATGCTCAATGGTAACAACAATAGTTGTATTGTAGTAGCCTTGATAATTGGTTTTTAAGGGTGAGTTCCCCAAGTACATGGGTGTTATTCTATTATCAAATGTCCTTAGTCAAAAAGTAACAGCGTGAACGAGGAAATGCGTGACTTTGGATGTAAATTGGTTTTTTGTTTCCTTATTTTTTTTGCTTTTGAAATCTCAAGAATGTTAACTAAGCTTTAAAACAAGGAAGTTAAGATTTAACTATATATTATAAAGGGAAAAAACAGGAAAGAACTAAACTTACAAAGACCAATGGGATCCTTGCATCAGATAACTGCAAAGATCTATAATCAGATCCATGGATAAGATCATTAGTGGAATCTGAAGACTTATTCACAATATTTAAGTTGAGAAGCGTATTTTCAAATAATATCCACGCCATAAGTACAAGAGCAAGAGCAGCATAGAATATAGCTTCATATCTGCACAAGTTTCAAGAGGTACAGGTAAATACAAAAGCATCAAGACATCAATAAGACTACAAAAGCAACTGAAGAAATAGACTGGTGAATGAGATAATACCCAATGGAGAGAAGAAGGAATGGAGGTGCAAATCCAAGAAACATGGAAGTAAGTCGAGATAATAGGCTATTTTCCGAGAACAGCGGGAGAACCATTGAAAACCCTGAAGAATTGATCAATATCAATCAACAACAGATATTGAATCAGCAAATTTAAATATCTCATGCACAGGTAATTTATTAATTAGAAACTATGTTAAATATGTAAGAATGTAAGTATCAAACAATCCTACAAGTTTCTAAAACTATTGTACTAGAAGAGTATTGCTTGTAGCTTTGAACATTCAAATGCCAAATTGTATTGTGCATACAAATACAAATAATAGTTGAAATCTATATCAATTACCCTAACCAAATAATCCCATTGAATTTTTTGATACCATGTTGAAATAAAAGAGAAAGTCAAAGGCCGAAATACTTTGAAAGCTGTTTTGGGTTTGCTAGGTATGTTAAATGAAACTGATTTCTGATATATTTGAACTCAAGTGAATATAGAACAGAATTTCAAGTCTGGTAGTCTCGACCCTAATTCAAGCGAAGGAATTTTTGTTCAAGTGAGAAGATACTACTGTTAGAATTATTACTTCTATTGTATCATTAACCCTATGTATAGGGTGTAGAGTGTGGGAAACTATCTACGGTTGCATCTACTGCTATATCTAATTATGCACCTAGGATCCTAGTGCAGTCTCTTCGTATTCCATGTACTTGTTTTATTATAAATAGATGAGAGGGAGAGTGGTCTTCCAAGTCCACTACTCATATATTTTCACTCTCAATCTTAAGTTGGTATCAGAGCGGTCGATCCCGCTCTGGTTTCTGTCTCATCTGGTCCGCCACCATCCGTCACCGCTGTCCGCGGTTGACCGCCGTTAGTCACCACCACTATCCGCGGCTGTCCAAGTTCATTTCATCTCGTTTTAGAACTACCCATTGTCTTTTTGAACTACCCAACACTGTCAAACAACATTTCAACACAGTCCGCCGCCATCTACAGTCCTACGGCGCCGTCAGCCACCGTCCGCCGTCGTAGTTCCATCCAGAAACCACGGGATCTGGACCGCCTCTCCGAGCGACAGCCAACCCCACCGGTGCCGAAGGCAGAGTCGTTGCCACGCGCCTCCACGCGCGCCATCTCAGTCCGCTACAGTCAGGCGTGTGTCGTCCACGTGCCGTCGTCCAGTCGCCAGTTCATCGTCGCACGACCTCCATAGCCGTCCCTGGAGCCTCCTCTACCCGTTTTGACCTTCAAAACTTTATTCCGGTGAAGTCCAGTAGCACCCCTTGTGGAAATCTCGCTAGGGTATTCGAAAATCGTCACTGTTTTCCGAGATCCTCTCTATTTTTTTTATTCTCTTGATCAGATACGGCCACTGCAGGTACTGGGAGTGCTATTTCATTCTCTGGAAGCCCCTGCATTACTTCCGAGAAACTAAATGGCCAAAATTACTTATTTTGGTCCGCTGTCGTTGAGATGTGGTTTCTCGGTCAAGGACATCACGACCACCTTGAGAAAGATGGCAGCCACGTACCTTTTGAAAAAGCTGAACAATGGAAACAAGCAGATTTCCAACTATGTGCTCTATTGTGGCAATCGGTGGAACCACGACTTTTGATGTCCCTATGGGCCTTCAAAACATGCCACTCGTTTTGGAAGAGAACTCAGAATATCTATGCAAATGATATCCAGCACCTCTATGATTCGGCGAACAAGTTGGCATCTCTGAAAATGACTAACCATGATATGATTTCGTTCATGAATGGCGCTCAATCTGCTGTGGAAAAACTTCGAATGTTTTTGGAAGTCGACTCTCTAGATGAAATAAAGAAAAAGCTTGACAAGTACTATATAGTGATGATCCTCCGCGTTATACATCCAGACTTTAATCATATCCGAGATCAGCTTTTGACCTCTCATGAGGTTCCTTCCATGAACACTTTGATCTCCCGCATGATACGTGTTCCAACTCTTCAAACTCCAGAAACTCTTGTTGTAATGGAACCATCATCTGTCATGGTCGCCACCCGAGGAAGAGGAGGACATGGAACTAGAGGAGGTGGACGCGGAGGTCGTGAGCGTCCTCAGTGTACGTATTGTAAAAGGATGGGTCATACCCAGGAAAACTACTAAACTTTACATGGTTTTCCTGCCAAAACAGCCAATGTCTCCCAGGCAGAGACTACTGACTCCAAGTTCACTGAGAACGAGTATCAAGAGTACCTACGACTCAAGTCCAACAGCTTGGCACAGTCATCTCAAGCTCCAAGTACATCAACTGCTTGCATCTCTCAATCCATGGAAGGTCACAATTCATGCGTAATTGACTCTGGTGCTTCTGATCACATTTCTGGTAATACCTCCTTGCTCTCAACCATTTCATTCCAAGAAAAATCTCATTTTATAACCCTTGCGAATGGTTCTAAAACATCCTCAAAGGGAGTCGGTCAAGCCATCCTATCTCCCTCTTTATATCTAAAATTTGTCCTTTTTGTCCCTAATTGTCCTTTCAATTTAATTTCCTTAAGTCAGTTAACCAAAACATTGAATTGCTCTGTAACCTTCGATAACAAATCTTTTGTTATACAGGAGCGTGGCTCGGGGAGACAGATTGGAGAAGGATATGAAGCGGGCGGATTATACCATTTTGGATCTCGTCCACGTGTGTCATGTGTTGCAGCTCCCAATCCTAAAATGTTACATGATCGGCTTGGTCACCCTCACCTGTCCAAGTTAAAGAAAATGTTTCCTGAACTTAGTCGTCTCCAGACTTTAGAATGTGAGTCATGTCAACTAGGAAAACATGTTAGATCTACCTTTCCTAAAAGGTCTCAATCAAAGTGTACTTCTAGTTTTTCTGTCATCCATTCCGATATCTGGGGACCTAGTCGTGTCTCATCTTTTGGCTTTAGGTATTTTGTTACTTTCATTGATGAATATTCGAGATGTACTTGGGTTTATCTTATGAAAGATCGTTCTGAATTATTATCCCTCTTCACATCCTTTTTGAATGAAATCAAGAATCAATTTGGTCAAGTAATTAAAATCTTAAGAAGTGACAATGCCAAAGAGTATTTTTCGTCTGCTCTTTCTAATGTTTTGAGTTCCCATGGTATCCTGCACCAGTCTACTTGTCCTCATACGCCACAACAAAATGGTATAGCAGAAAGAAAAAATCGACACTTAGTTGAAACTGCTCGTACCCTTTTGCTTAGTGCCAACGTTCCTGTCCATCACTGGGGAGATGCCATCTTAACTGCAGGTTTTCTTATTAATCGGATGCCATCTTCCTCTCTCAATCATAAGGTCCCTTTCTCCATTCTGTTTCCAGAAAATCCTCTCTTTCACACTTCTCCTAGAGTTTTTGGTTGTGTATGTTTTGTTCATGACATGTCTCCCAGGTTAGACAAGCTTTCTGCTCGCTCTCTCAAATGTGTTTTCTTGGGTTACTCACGTCTTCAAAAGGGGTATCGATGCTACTCTCCTGAAACCAAGAAATATTACATGTCTGCCAATGTTACATTTTTTGAACAGACCCCTTACTTCTCTCCATCTGTTCAAGATGTCCATGTCATACAACAAGTCCTTCCTATTCCCATGGTTGAGTACAATATTTCCAATGTCCCTGTCACTCCAAGTCTCGACCAAAGTCCTCCTGAGCCATCATCTCCACCTATTGATTCTCTCCAACACAGGACGCCGACGACTAGTCCAGTTGTTTAAAAACATGGTGAATCCCCTACTTCAGATTCTTCTCCCTCGTCTCTTGATCCCACGACTCCTAGTGAAGGTGATTCAGGTTGGCCCATTGCTCTCAGAAAAGGTACTCGTTCCTCTCGAAATCCACATCCCATTTATAATTTTCTTAGCTATCATAGATTATCGCCTTCCTATTGTTCACTTTTATCCTCAGTGTCCTCTATTGTTATTCCCAAAAATGTGAATGAAGCACTTGATCATCCTGGATGGCGACAAGCCATGATTGCAGAGATGTAGGCTCTTGAAAGCAATCATACTTGGGAGCTCGTGTCCCTCCAATCGGGCAAGAAGGCTGTTGGTTGCCGATGGGTGTATGCAATTAAAGTTGGCCCTAATGGGCAGGTTGATCAGCTCAAAGCCCGATTGGTTGCAAAAGGTTACACTCAAGTTTATGACCTTGACTATTGTGACACTTTCTCTCCCGTGGCCAAGATAACTACTATTCGCCTCTTCTTTGCAATGGTAGCAATTCGTCACTGGCCACTTCATCAATTGGATATCAAAAATGCCTTCCTTCATGGTGATCTTGAGGAGGAAGTTTACATGGAGCAATCTCCTGGATTTGTTGCTCAGGGGGAGTCTGGTATGGTATGCAAATTGCATCGCTCTTTATATGGCCTCAAACAATCACCACGAGCTTGGTTTGGAAAATTCAACTCCATTGTTCAGAAATTTGGGTTAAGACGCAATGAGGCAGATCACTCAGTCTTTTACAAACATACCTCTCCTAGGAAATGTGTCTACCTAATAGTATATGTTGATGATATTGTTATTACAGGAAATGATACTGCTGGAATATCTCAACTGAAGGAGCACTTGTGTAAACATTTTCATACCAAGGATCTCGGAAGCCTCAAATACTTCTTGGGCATTGAAGTAGCTCAGTCAAAAGATGGAGTTGTAACCTCTCAAAGGAAATATGCTCTTGATATATTACAAGAAACAGGTATGATTGACTACAGACTAGTAGACAGTCCTATGGACCCAAATCAAAAGTTAACAACAAAAGAAGGCGAATTATTCTCCGATCCAGAGAAATATAGGAGGCTTGTTGGAAAGTTAATTTATCTCACTATTATGAGGCTTCATCTATCTTTTGCAGTTGGAATTGTTAGCCAGTTTATGCAACTCCATTTCTTGGACATTGGAATGCCATCATCCGTATTTTAAGGTACCTCAAGAAGGCTCTAGGACAAGGTTTGCTATATGAAGATAAAGGAAATGTTCAAATCTCTGGGTACTGTTATGTTGATTGGGCAGGCTCCCCTATTGACAGATGCTCTACTATGGGATATTGTGTCCTCCTTGGAGGAAATGTTATCTCTTGGAAAAGTAAGCAAAATGTAGTGGCCCGATCCACCGCTGAAGCTGAATATCGGGCAATGGCATCTCTCACGTGTGAACTCATATGGGTAAAGCAATTTCTTCGAGAGCTTAACTTCTGTGAAATTCATACCATGAAGATGTACAGTGACAACCAGGCTGCTCTCCACATTGACTAAACACACAGAAATTGACTGCCACTTTGTTTGAGAAAAATTGATGACCAAGGAAATTTGTACTGAGTTCGTTGGGTCAAATGACCAACTTGCAAATGTGTTGACCAAGTCATTAAGGGGACCTCGGATTGAGTTTATTTGTTCCAAGCTTGGTTCATACAATTTGTATGCTCCAGCTTGAGGGGGAGTGTTAGAATTATTACTTCTATTGTATCATTAAACCTATGTATAGGGCGTAGAGTGTGGGAAACTATCTACTGCTGTATCTACTGCTATATCTAATTATGCACCTAGGATCCTAGTGCAATCTCTTCGTATTCCATGTACTTGTTTCATTATAAATAGGAGAGGGAGAGTGGTCCTACAAGTCCACTACTCATATATTTTCAGTCTCAATCTTAAGTACTACATTTGAGGCTTGTCTCTACCAATTTTTTCACTCAAATGGTAGATTTTTTCGCTCAAACGAGACAATTTTCACTCAAGCTATAAAAAAATTATTTCTTTCTTTTCTTCTTATGTGTTGTTTATTTGTTTGCTTTTACTTTAATTAATTTAAATGTGAATGTTAACAAATGTGATAAGTGATAAATGGATGAAGTGTACATGAACGAGAGTGTATGATATGGTGTGCAGTTATTTTCAAAGAGGGAATACTATGTTGAGATATTTAGGTAATGTATTGAATTTGAGATTTTGAAGGAGATGATCCAGATTTTACTTGGCACATTCGAAAATTTCCTTCCTCATTTTCTAAGTTTACATTTGTCCCATAATATATATATATATATATATATATATATATAAACAATGGTAAATTAACATGTGAAAATTGTGTATTTTGGGATAGAACAACAAAATAGTGGGATGGCACCTCCGATGAAAAAATGTCTGCATGGGACAAACAAACAAATTCAAGCAAACAAGGAAGAATCAAAACTTCCATCTATACCAGCAACAGACCAATTTATCAATTGGTGGGATGCAAGCAACTCTTGCTTTTCAGCTCTGTGAACAGTTGATAAATACACCATGACTGAAGACAAACCAACCAAAAGAGCCTGGTGATGGACAATTAAAGGAAATTAGTCAAATTGTGATACATAACTAAGGTTCCAAACTCAATGGCACAGATGTTATGATATGCACCTGTAAGTAAAATAGAGATGAAAAATTGGAACTTTTCGACTTGCAATTGCATATGCTTTGCCAATACTTCCTGACGCCCGCATGATAATCTAGCCATCTTGCAATTATTGCAATAATGATAATAATAATCCCACTACAAACACTGCAAACATAATAATTTGATATGCTTAATTTTTTAGGTTGAGAATGTGTTGAAAAAAAATGGTGGGATGCAAAAACAACAAACTAAGCAGAAGAAAGAAAGAACCTTAACATGAGAAAAAGTAAAATGTTGTTCGAGATCACTCTTACAAGGCATTAAGGTAGCATGCTTTTTGTACTAGTGTTTGCACAGGATGAAACAGACCATATATGTTATATCCTATGTTTGGTATATTTTGTTAATAGAACAAAGTGGACGAGGCTTCCAAACGTGGTACTATATGGTTCAACGGAAAAGGTGGAACCGTGTGGAACAGAACAGTAGCATTAAATTAATTGTTTGAATGACAAAAGTACTAATAAGTTTTACTTCTCTTTTCCTTCTCGTTGTCTAGTAGAATGACAGAGATAGCACATCTATTTCATAATGTTGCAGTTAGAGAATGGATTACAAAAGTCTCAGTTAATTGCACTCTTTAAATAACTAATTTCAATAACATTTCTCACGTCCTTTTTGGTTTGTATATACAAAAACACCTCCACTAAACGAAAAATTTAAATTAGAATTCAGGGAGGGAGTGTGAAGATTGACTTGTCACAAAACATATTAATCATTTGATACTATATTATAATTTTGTCAAAATTTTATTTTATTTGGTTTTCACTATAGTTATCAAAGCCTTAGAAGATGTGAACATATATTTTTAAATTATAAAAATTATTATTCAAGGAAATATGAGGGCTGTGACCAAAAAAATTAATGGGCACCACCAGAACATTTTTCCTTGCAATGATGACTTGAAATGGGAGGAACTCTGAAAAACAAACTTCTGCAGTGTTTTGCAATCCTAAGAAGACACAATCCTCAATTCCAATGTTTTTCTTTTGCTTTCAAATAAATAAAACATTAATATATTTTTTTAAAAACTAAATAAGCAATTTATGCTACAAATGAATATCATAAAAATATCATGCGTAAGTTAAATTTAAATTTTTTTAATTAGTATCACAAAGTGTTTTAAAATTTTATTTTCACTATTTTTTTCCACTCTCTTTTCCACCCATACAAAACAAGTTAAGGGAAATTTTCCTACGCTTTTCCCTCTTATTTTATCTTCCCAAACAACTATTTTTTTACCAATAACAGTTTTATTCTTTACAATTATTTTCTTCCTAATTCCTTCTTAGTTTCATCTGTAATCTAACAAAGAAAAGATGTATGTGTATGTCTGTGTTGATAGACAATTTAGTAGGTACCAACATAAGACAAAACATTGGACCATGTTTTGCCTTATAGCCACCAAACAGTAACAAAACAAAATGTCCTTGGGACTTCTTTTGCATTATGGCAAAATATATATTCAGTGGAAGTGACTTACACTAATTCATTGTTGTCAGGGATTTCTGCTGGCATCAATGTGAAAAGAGACAAAAACCAGCACGCTATGCAAACATATATTGGTATACCAGATCTCCAGGGGATTGACTTAAAGAGATAAACTGAAGCAGTGGCCCCAGCAATCAAAAAACACCATGTATAGAGCTTCCTCTCTGTGAAGCTGTTAACCTACAAATGCAAGCCAAATAAATATTCCTTTATCACATAGATTAAGCATTACGAGGTTACAGAATACTACAACAAATGCTCGTACCAGGAACTCAAGAATGAAAACTGAGATAGCAATGGTGGCTAGAAGCTTGATGATATAATTCATTCTCCTTCTAGATACTTGCTTCCATAATGTTTTTATAAACTTGTATTCACTGATTATTTGAACCCATAAAAAAGAAGTCGTAATCATATATGCATGGTAAAGAGGAGGAGACTGCTCCAGCAACAAAAGCAAGCAAAGCATTCCCGTCAAGATAGACCCATATAGATATATCTGCAAAAGGTAATTTATTTATATATTTATATAATTAGTTGATGGAAACTAAAATAAAACAATTTATGCTCATGAAATCAATAAAATCAATCATCTTCAGCCAAGAATCTTAATCAACTGACTTCCATATAATTCATAAATATTCATATCCTTAGAAAGTGAACTCTAATGCTAACTCAATCTCACAAAGTTAGTTTGTAAGGTGAGATTTACATCCACTAATATACTATAATTTGGCCATATCTTTATTCGATGTAGAATCTTTAACACATCTTCATGCCGAGGACTAGACATCTCATGTGTGGAAACTAGATAGTTGTGGGTTTTTCGATAGTGGCCTAAAAGTGGTGGCATGATAAGCTCAACAAAACATTATTATAATTGACTTTGATATCATCTCAAAAAGTGAAGTATAAGCCTAATTATATCTCACAATATCAATTTGTAAGGTGAGATTTGCACTCACTTATATACTATAATCTAATCATATCTCTAGTTAATATGAAATCTCCAAAATATATAATATGTACATGCTTCCCCATAAAATATCCTTTATTTTCTTCCTCATGATGTAATATGCAACTCAAGAAATTAAGAAATATCATTTGGAAAATCTAAGCTTACACAAACATTACTTTTCCACGGTAATTTTTCTGAACTGTTGGCTCCATTCCAAAAGAATTTCCTGGCAATGACGTATAAGACTGCAGAACATGAAGAAGAAGATAGATCATCCAACCAACATACCCAAGGGTAATTACAGACATGAGCATCAGCCAGTCGTAAGTCTGAAAATAGTGAAGCCCTTGCAGAGCCAAACTTCTGAGGTTTTGGGAAAGATCCATTGCAGCTTCATAATCTCTAGCTGATATCAGACCCTCAATTTTGTCCAGTGTAGAAGAATAATGAGACAGTGGTTTGAAAGGTTTAAAATATAAAGAATTTGACTGCTTCATATCTGATGTTGTCAATGAAAAACTTTGGTAAGGAACTCTTCCATCCATTTTACTCTATCGTTTTGTTTGAAAGAGAAATGACATTTTTAGTTATCACTTTCATATTAACATTTTGCTCCTGAATTGGCTTTGTGAAAATCTTTATATTTTCCCATTAATAGTTAATGCATTTGGCACATTCTGTCTACACAGAAAACTATATCTATAAACACACACAAGTTTGCATGCTTCAAAATCCTTTGACACAACCGAAGCAGAAGAAACCATGCTGAAATCAAGGAGAAAATTGGTACATATCAAAGATAATAATTAACGTAAGCAAAGGATACATGATTTGCGAAGAAACTGGTTCAGTATTTCTTTTGTATTGGATAATACAGCTTCAACTTCATCAGCCTGAAACATAATAAAATTACATCTCAGATCATCCACCCATTAATAGTCCTTTTGTCATGTAGAGAATTTTTACTTTCCTATATGCTTTAGTACAACTATGACAATGAAAATACATAAAAGATTAAAACATTCTGATGAAAATAATTAATGAAACACACTAGTCAGCTATCATGAAAATTAACAATAAATTCTTCATCAAACACAAGTCAAAACAAGAGGAAGATACCTTGGTCATGTTAATGTAATCTAGGGGTAAACTTCCAACTGAATTAACAGGACATGGCAGACCAAGCAGTGTAGACTGTCAAAAAACCAAGTATATTAGATAAATGAAACCAAAGGATGGTTGAAGAAATATACACTACAATATGAAACCCTTAAGGAAAAATAAATTTTACAACCATGAGGGGTGCAATATCAGCCTGATTGACATCCACCCTTTCTATGTCATGCAAGCCCCATTCAACTGGTGTTGGTGCATCATGCACATGATCATCAACAAACTTAAATCCACAATCAGAATGGTTGCTGCTAGATATTGGCTTTGGATACTTAACACCAGCTCCCCAAGCAACAAGCGGAGTATCAGTGTTTGAAGGATGCCCATCTCCATGGCTTCCTATGATTAGAAGTTACATAAAAAAATACATAAAACCATTACTTTAACACACTGTATTTCAAAACAACAATCAAATAAGAATTATTATAGGAAAAGCCACAAAAAGAAACTCAAGTATTGAGAAAATGAAGATTCTATCAAGCCCAAGGCAAGGACTAACGCTGGAAGAAGTAACTCAATGCATCATTTCATGTCTGTCTCCATATGTGGGAATAAATAGTAAACAGGTGGGATGGGAAAGCATTTTAATCACATGGTTTCCAAATGTAAAACTAAAAAGAGCCATGCAAGTTTAGAGATAAAAATTGAAGATTGCAACATAACTCATGTTCAATAGTATAGGTATTTGGATCTACAGTATAAAGTTAAAAAAATAAAAAGAGCTGTAATCAAAGGATTTAAGCTAGGTGAACGAAATGGAGAAATGGTTTAGGTGTTTTTGGTTGATTTGTCAACAGGAGCTACATGGGCCAACCCCACATGGTACAAAAAGGCTTTGGTTTTTCCTTTCTTTTTCATTTTGTAAGAATTTAGAAAAGTGATAACAAAAAGCAATAAAGAAAAATGGAAGCTAAAAATAATCCAAGTGTCAGAGTTGTGTTTTAGGACATTATCTTTCCAATTTAACTCATGGAATAAAGAGCCGATTGGAAAAACCTGTTTGGGCTTATGAAAGCAGCTTTTTTTACCTTCGTCTAACCTCACTTTTAGCTTATTTAAGCAGGCTTCACAGTCACAATTACAAGCAAGCTCTTATTTGATTAAAATATGCAATCTTGATTCAAACTAAGCATGGTTATTATTCGTTTACTTGATGGTCAATATTAAGAAGCTAATAAGCGGTAGATATTGAGACATCCTTTTTACAAATAAATACTTGCTTCAGCAAGTCTCAACATCTATTATACTTAAATCAAGTTACTTTTGTTTGAGATGAGGTAAAATATTATCCACACACATATATGATAAGAATGATTTGCAACCTTTGTCACTCATCCCATGATCTGCAGTAAAAATATATGCTGTACGATTGTCCTTGAAATAATCTTGAACAAGATTGTAAACACTTTCGGCTACATGGTCAACAACCTTAACATTGTTGAGATAGATGGAAGAATAGGGCTTATGTGCATGGCCATTAGAGTCACATCCAAGCAAGTGGAGGAATACAACAAGATTATCCTGCTGAAGCAACTCCTTTAATTTTGGGTCTTCTCTGGAACTATTAAGAAGGCTTTGAAATTTGTCTAGAGACCACATGTCCAGGAATGATGCATCTGCGTGAAGAATCAACAATACTAAATTGATGAATGAATGAAATTAAGGATTAGAGAATTAATGAAGTACTTTTGTGAATGGTAAACATTTTATTTTCCAGTTAGTATACTACAACCTAGGATCCCGGTAAAATCTTACTAGCAGGAAAAAACTTTACAATATAGCATTTTGACCACACCAGTGAATATTTTACATGGTAGGAACAAGGTCAAATATTAGACCTTTTCCATATTTTTCAAGTACTTGCATGCATGAAATTATAGTAGAAAGACAATAAAGACCAAAAAGGCAATAAAATAAAAATACATGAATAGCCACATTTGATGTCAATGTCTATGAGGTGAAAATCATTAAGTAAAGCTGTAATGTTTAGACAAAAACTGAGTTTCTCAATATTCAATGCTACTGGGCCAGTCAACTGATGAGAAACAAAAGCTAGTTAGGGCTGGGAAGGCATCAACAACTAATTATTGGAATAAGTAGTAAGAAATAGCCAATAACACACCAAGCATCTGTCTAGTATAAAGCTCATATAAAATAACAAGAAGCAAAGTTTGAATATTTAGAAAGTCAGAAGCTCATAATCACCAACAAAAAGCATTTTATTTTAATTCAACAACAAGCAATCACATGCTCATAATCATTCAAAAATATTACAGACACTACATGCTATTTTATGAGTGAACTTAACGGAAAAGAATTGATAATCGAATAACTTCTGGTCACAAATTCAGTAGTCCAAATGTGAAGAAGCTACTAGCTAGACAAAAAAAATGCGGACAATGAAACTTGTAATTGAAAAAGACGTCAGTAGAGTCCAACCTAGGCAAATAGGTTTCAAACCCAGGAAAAGAGAAGGCAAACTGTGATGGACAGAAGAAAATGGTGTCGCTAAATGAATAACTTCAGTGACACCTTTCACGGCGGCAACAAGGTACGAAACACTAAATTCACATATCTTTCTGCGAAGTTTTAAGGACCAAATCATCAATTTGAAAATACAAAGACCAAAATTAAGATTGGAAAAAAAAAAAGTACAGGACCCAAAACATATTTTTCCCCTTAAGTTTCTAATTCCATTGTTTAGTAAGTTCGCACATTAAAACGAAGAAGACTAGGATGAACCAATTATCTTAAAAGCTTAACATGTTTAATATGTGTATTAAACAAAAAATAAAAACAGTGATCGATGACGTCAAACCAGTTGCAAAGTCTTCAAACTCATGGGGGTAAGTATCCCAAGTGGAATGCTCCAAGGCACTACAGAAAATGGGAACTATATCAGGACTCCCAAAAGAAATGGTATGCCGGCTTCTGTTAAACACCGAATCGAACTCAACAGGATTAGCCTTCCACCCTGCAAGGAGCCAAAACCACTCTTTAAGCACCCACACAAGCAATAAGAAGAAAACATAAGCCAATTTTAACTTCATACGCAAACTAAAAAATAAAATATGTGAGAAAGCTTATACAAATTAGCTTATAGGATAACTTCATTTCATTTTAATTTTTTTCTTCTTTTTTGTCTCTCTTTGAAGTCTTTAACCATAAGTGTATCCAAAACGACTCTGGTCGTGTTTAAGGTGACGACTGAAGGAAGAAAAAACTACGGAAGCGTTTTCAGGACAACAATGTCATGTCAAACAAAGAAGGAGAAGGAAACCAACCTTTTGTAACTGCACTGGGATCTTCATAGAAGCCAGCAATTATGGAAACATGACCAGGCCTGGATTCAGTGGGAGGCCTAGCATGAGAAACCCCCCAACGACCCTGCCTTTCGATTATGCCCCTCAGAAACGGCGCTCGGTTATTCCCTTCCGCGTCAAGCTCGAAAAACTTGTCAGCGCGCAAACCATCGGCTGCGTTTCGATTTGAATACGATAAGCATTTGATTAATCAATTTAGGTTAAAGCAGAGAGAAAATAATGGAGCTAACGGTACCAACGAGGAGGACGAGGCGTTTGGCAGGAGCAGCGAAGCGAGGAGTGACGGGATCGACGCCATGGACGATGGGAGTCTTGAAATAGATATCGAAAATGCTGAGCATGTAAACGGCGTGAAGAACGACGCCCAGCGCCACCAGCCATCTCTCCCTTCTCCTCAACCACTTTCTTCCCCTCTCCTCTCTGTTTCCTAAGATCCCATCGCTACGCATTCTTCTTTTCTTTTTTTACTACTTCCGAGAGTGATGAGTATACGAGCACTCACTGAACAGCATTGGAGGTGTATATGTGCAAGCAAGTGTTTTGCTTACTCGCAAGCCGAGTTAGAAATCCGACTTTAGTGGGTCCAGAAATAAAATATATGAAAAACAAAACATGTTTCCATGTTTGTAACTGTGAATTTTTTTTAAAATTAGAATATGTTTATAATATAAATTTAAGTTTAAAAAATATAATTAAAATTTAATATAAAAATTTCTTTTTATAAATTTAAATAATGATACTTTTATTTGACTTATTATTGTACTCGAATTTATTTTCATTTGAAATAATGAAACTTATAGAACCACCATTGATACAAATGTAAAAGGTAAAACATAGTTGAAGGAAAAGAAAGAGTATATATAGTTAAGTTCACATAATTTGAACATTGAAGATAAGGATGCTATGTTGTAAGCGAAAAGAAAAAATCTTTGATAAATATTGTGTGAACTTAAGGAAGATATCAAATATTGTGTTAAATCTTTTTTTTTTACCACATTTTCCACCTGATATAGAAGTGAAAACGTGTTAAAACGATATAAACAACTCAAATGCTAGCATGAGAGGTGTTTGACATGTTAAAAAAAATTAATGTAATTGGATTAAAAGAACTATAATCATTCATTTTTAAAACTTTGGAACATAAATGTATCAAAGTTTCAGATATAAACAAATTTTAATTTTGTATCAAAATTCAGGGACTAAAAACATATTTAACCCAATATATATATATATATATATATATATATATATATATA
>Ga0209589_1002803_pt1 | contig 30367 bp, 14 predicted proteins | sample CowpeawhiteBW_FD_187525 | JGI IMG/M metagenome (GOLD analysis project Ga0209589, IMG submission 187525) | Root nodule microbial communities of legume samples collected from California USA - Cow pea white BW (SPAdes) (version 2) | ecosystem: Host-associated > Plants > Roots > Nodule | place: USA...
CATCAAAGAAAAAAAAAAACAAATCTTCCGGTCAAATACTTATCTTATCAAACTATCATGTGGAAAAAGACATTTATTATTGCAGAAGACCTTTCATCTCTACATTGGAATATTCAGATGCTCCACGTCACTTTGTTTATGTTTTGCAAGAGGTAAGAATAATTGAATAATTCAGGTAAGTGTTCTTTAAATTAGTAAAATTCACATACATACAACTTTTTTTTTTTTTTACATGAGAGGTAGAAATAAGCCTTTTTTTTCTTCAATCACAACTTTTCTCTTCTTTTTTTCATCCAAATTTTACTTCTTTTGAGTCATCGATTTTGTACACAGGTGAAAAGATAATTTTTGGCATAAAAAATGTAGATCAATGTGGTATGTCGCATGCTAATCAAGCAAACATATGTGTATTTTTTTTTTAATTAGTCGAGTTGCGTGGGTCAGTTCCCAGTTTACTAATTTTTTGATTGAGTATTTTGAATTCATCGCACCACTAAAATTGTTATTAAATTGTGAAATCAATAGCTTAATTACTGATATCAATGATTAATATTAATAAAATATAAGTATGATTTTAGTTAATATGCATTTTCAATTCAATTCACTGTATAAAAATTTAAATGCGAGTCACTTCCTTTACAACCAATTCAACGAAGAAAATATTTTTTTGGGGTGAGTGGGGACTCATAATGTATATAATAATTGCGAAAGAAAGTTCCTTATGAGCTTGACTATGATTATTTCATCTTGCAACTTGTTTTTAGGATTATGGAAACCTGTGGAAACAAAAAGCCATTTAAGGATCCTCCCCTACCCACCAATTACAGGAAAGAGAAAGCAATGTTATTTGTTTTCTCTTTCTGTTGTTGCTTTGCTATGCAAATCAATAAACGATAAACGAAAGCTGAGAGAAAATGAAATTACCATGAAGCTTCTTCATAGTTTTGCTGTGTTTATTTCATGGGTTTGAGAGCTACGTTGCTTTCATGAAGCTTCCTATGTTGTGATTTTGATTGTTATTATCTCGTGCTTATTCTCCGATGTCTATTTCGTCACATTCATTTTTCTTCAACGTGCTTCATTCAGATGAAAAGAAAACGGAGCGGCCATAACCGCTGCACTGTGTATCACCATGTTTGGTTTATTGTTTGACCGGAGAAGATTCATGTTAATTCCAAACTAACACGAATTGACTATTTTTTTGTCTTCAAACTTTTTACGTGCAACGGTATTTATAATATGCAATCAAATCAACCTATAAATTATTACATGCAATAATTTTTTATTCCATAATAATGTTTATATAACAGAAAAGTTCGAAAAAAGGAAAGTGTGAGAAAGGCAAAATATTACTAGTGCCTTTCATAAGACATGGGGTGCATACAAAATAGCACTGTGAAGAGAATCTTTTAGAATCGATGCTATTACAGAACAGAGGAAGGAGCTAGGCAAGGATAAATAGTGACATTGAGTGGCCTAAAAGAGGGAGAGAGAACGATGCTACTCATCAATGTACTCCTTAGTCCTTAGCTTTCGTAGTTTCCTCAATCAACCATACTTGTAGAACCACCATAAAAAAAAATAACCACAGAAAAAAGAAAAACACGTTCAGAGAGAGAAAGAGAGAGAGAAGTGTTGCATTGGTCTTTCTACATACCCATCTACACATGGCCATTGAAATGAAAAAGAAGACTTCAAGAGCAGCAGCAACAGCAATATGGGTGGTGTCGTGGAGCATTATCATGGCTTACAATGTGAGTTCAGCAGAAAGAGTTTTGAAAGACCAAAACCACGAGAGTTTTGCTGCAAAAGAAAGACATGGAGCTTTGACTAGTATAATTGATTTCTTTTGGAACGATGGAGGAGATTCTTCCAATGACCGTGTTTGGCCTGTGAGTTTGTCAAACACATTTTCACACTTTTTGGACTATTTTCGTAGTTACTTATTCATTTCATGTTGGTCTGAATGCAGGAGATGAAGTTTGGTTGGAGAATTGTGGTAGGGTCAATCGTTGGATTCTTTGGAGCTGCGTTGGGAAGCGTAGGTGGGGTTGGAGGTGGAGGAATTTTCATCCCAATGCTCACTTTGATCATTGGTTTTGACGCTAAGTCTTCCACTGCCATTTCTAAGTGTTAGTATATTGCTCTATTCTGTTTACTCTTCCACAAGTAAAACATGGGCATGCTTGAAGGGGTCTTAAACACCCTCTTATTGATGAGTGTGTCTATTGTTTGGGTGTTTAACTGTTATTATTTGGCAATTGCAGGTATGATTATGGGAGCAGCGGTATCAACTGTATATTACAACCTGAGGTTTAGACACCCAACACTAGATTTGCCAGCTATAGATTATGATCTGGCTTTGCTCTTCCAACCTATGCTAATGCTAGGAATAAGCATTGGTGTTGCATTTAATGTCATGTTTGCTGATTGGATGGTCACAGTTTTGTTAATCATCTTATTTATTGGTAACTTACTTGCCACAACCTTTTAAACTAATTAAATTGTCCTGGGGCAGTCTCAAAAATCTATGTGGATGCGTTCTTTCTTGTGAAAGTGCTCTGGTGTGTCTGTGTTTTTATATGGATTCCTTCATTTCAGATCCTATTTTCATGGATCTTAAAAATTGTTGATTTATCTTTTATAGCCACCAACATGTTACTGGTTTTTTTTATTTTTAAGATTTATTAACCAGCTTATGCTACATAGTACACATGACATGATTTACTTGCTGTTCTGTTCTGAATATCTTACAATAATTGGTCTGATTTCTAATGAAACTAATCGGTTGTAGCTACATCCACAAAAGCTTTGTTCAAAGGTATAGATACATGGAAAAAGGAAACAACTATGAAAAAGGTAAACTTGCCTTTATGCACTGTAAAACTTCTGAAGCTCTATTGTTTTCTACTTTATATTAAGATGATTATGCTACCGAAATTTCAGGAAGCAGCTAAGATGTTGGAATCAGATTTTTCTCCTGGTTGTAAGTCCCTGCAAACCTTCCAGTAAAATATAAAGAAACTCTCAGCAACTACGTAAAAGATACTGCAAAATCTGACCTACAAGAAGAAAAAAAAGCACAATGCTGAAAAAATAGAGAAAATAAAATTCATCAGATAAGAATGTATGAACATATTCATTTTCTCCTAATAGGACCTACTTTAGGCATGAAATCATGGTTACAAATTTGTTATAGGGGAGATCTTTTCTTTTTGGTTTCAACTTGCACGATATAAATGGATAGAGAATGCACAATTACAGAGAACAGGGACTCCCATTTTTTCTCTCTACTATTTTGCAATCACAAGTAGAACTTGATTTGAGTTTCTTTACAACTAAGTTTTGTGATTCGTACAACTCAAGGAAATATAAGGAAAATGCATCAACCCCTTTAATGCAGATGATTCTGAAGAAGATTATAAGCCACTACCAGCTGGTTTGACTGATCCACGAGATGAGAAGGTAATTCCAATGGCCATTCAAAGCATTCCTTAGAGGAACCTCACTGAAGTTTCATTTTAGCCTTATAATAAGTTGTGTTAAATTCTGGTGTGCAGATCCCTTTACTAAAGAACATCTACTGGAAAGAATTATTAGTCCTTGTCTACGTCTGGGTGGCTTTTCTCATCGTTCAGATCATTAAGGTAGTTTTGGCTTTTCTAATTCAGTCACAGGCATGCACTTGTGGGTTTTGAATTTTATGTTTATTGAATATGCACACTCTTCTTTGTTTCAATGCAGACATACACCAAAACATGCTCCATACTGTACTGGATTCTTAATTCACTGCAGGTAAACATTCTACGTACACAAATATTCCAGCAAATAACTTCGCACACCAGCTTGAATAACTTAACAAACACAGAAGAGAAAGACAAATTTGTACTGTATAATCTGTATAATCTTGAATAACTTTGGCTTGCTTATTTGTCACTTTAAGGTGCCTATTGCAGTCTCTGTTACGCTTTATGAAGCCATATGCTTGTGCAATGGGAGTAGAGTGATTGCATCGATGGAAAAGGAAATAACAGATTGGAAGAAGCTTCACAAGATCTGCCTTTACTGTTCCTGCGGAATAATAGCTGGTATAGTTAGTGGACTTCTTGGTCTTGGTGGTGGCTTCATTCTGGGGCCACTCTTTCTCGAGTTGGGAATTCCTCCTCAGGTACGACAGCTTTTACTACTCTTTAGATTTCCCAGAAAAATCAGACATGAAAATGTAGCCTTTCTGTCGCAGGTTGCTAGTGCTACATCGACTTTTGCTATGGTTTTCTCTTCCTCCATGTCAGTGGTACAATACTATCTTCTAGAACGCTTCCCAGTTCCCTATGGTAAGAACCCAAAAACTAAAACTAAATGTGTAGCAGATTTCAGGAAAGATAACAGAAACTCCAAGTAAATCTAATGTCTTTCTTCTTATGGGATGGGTTGATGCAGCTTCTTACTTTATTTTGATTGCAACCATAGCTGCATTAACTGGGCAGCATGTGGTGAGAAAGATAATAGCTATCTTCGGACGAGCATCCATCATCATCTTTGTTCTAGCTTTCACCATTTTTTTAAGTGCAATCAGTTTAGGTACTCTCCATGATTTTCATTGAAAGTTTTAGCCTTCTGTTCCCTTTTGTTGATTGGTTTATGATTCAAACAAACACACTTATTTTCTCTTTCTGGGTATCACAGGTGGAGTGGGAATTGGGAACATGGTTGAGAAGATGGAAAATAACGAGCATATGGGGTTTAGAAATATCTGCCATCAATCTTAGCTGTGTTTTGCTTCTATATATGAGTGATGTGGCCACCTTTCTATGCCTATGAGACATTCTACACTTCCTCCTAAATTTTTTTATTAGTGGTTGAAATTTAATGAAAATCAAGAGATTATATGAATTTTATTCTTCAACTTATTTATGTTATTTTTTCATTTTTAATAAATTTTAACTAATAACGAAAAATGTATTAGAAGAAAGTGTGTAGCACTGTTGTCTCTTTCCAGTCTAGTAAATAAATGATTTTCCCTCAAAGTTGTATTCAATCTAAAAGTATTAATACTTCTCATATTAGATGCACCAAATCTTTTATTATTTTTTACCAAACGTTTTTGAAACATTGGGGAGGTAGTGAGACTACACAAAATATTTGGGAAAAAATCATTAGCTAAATAATTATCATTATCCTTAGTGATTAAATGACATGTATAAAATCGAATACTCCATTAAAAGAATTATGCTGCTGGATAATCTACTCTATCTGAACATGAAGTGTGGAAGATTCAATGATTTCATGGATAATCTACTCTATATTTATGATTTTTTAAAAATTAATTTCATTATAGATAAAATTAAATTAAATGTTGAATTTTAAAAAAAATTATTATCACCCTTTTACTTACTCATTTATTATTAATTTATAATTTTGTAATTAAATGGCTAATATCATATTCAATAGAAAATTAATTTAAAATTTTAATTTTAGTATTTTATTGTTAATACTCTTAATTTTTTAAATTTAAAATATCTATCAATCATCTTTGAATTATATTAATCTTAAAAAAAATAAAAAATACATTTTATCTCAAAAAAAAAAATCTTTTATCAAACAAGATTGAGAAATAAATGGAAGATAAATGGAAGATAAATTTATTTATATTGAAAAAGAAATACGTAACTGAAAATTTTAGTTTTGAATTAATTATTGATGGATTCATTAATTTAACAGTAAAAAGAAAAAATTATTAAATATATATAATTTTTTATAGTTATATATTAAATTACATATTATTTTTGTTATATTAATGGTAATAATAAAATTTATAAATTTTAAATATATTATTTTAATTCTTCAAAGATAATGTTCAAGATTAGTAAAGAAACGATTTAAACTTATTATGCAAGACAAATTATTTAAATTCAACGTATCTTGATAACAATGTATTGATGTTTTAAAGAATAAGTTTATATTAAATATGATTATAGACGTATTTGTATGTAATAAAATGCGCATGACATATTTTGGTTAATCCTCCAATATATATGAACATAAAAATCTTTTTATTTTTTTTATTTGTTTTCAAAGCAACATCGTTTACAAGCTTATACACAAGAACCCTATTCATAATTTTTTTAGAAATTAATTTTAAATTCCTTGAAAGAAAACAGTATAAAAAAATAAAAAAAAGGCAAACAGAATTATTCAGACTTTTCAACTAGTAATGGGTTACTTTTGGTCCATACACGAATGGGCCTATTTTTACTATTGGGTATTTTTACCCTAATCAATGTCAAAGGCTAATTTAACCATTTTGAAAAAACTTTGGGTGCAAAAGAAAAACATGGGATGCAAGAAGGAACCCGTTCATTGGATTATAAATGTATTCATTGATCGGTCTCTTAGGGGAAGCAATATCCTAACCATTGGATTGGACGACAATAGATTTTTGTTTCAAAGTTTTCTTTTATATTTCTCTATTTATGTATCATTATATTCGTTTGCCTTGTATGAAAAGAAAAAAACTAAGTGAAGAAAAAATGTAAAAGTAAGAAATAAAAAAATAAAGGATAAGATTAGGTGAGATTTTGATATAAAAGGAACACCATCATTAGTTATTACATAAAAATATACACCATAAAAAAATATTTCATTAATAACCAAGTTTAGGAACTAAAAATTATTAATTATTGTATTGATCAATTTAGACTATCATCATATAATAACACAAAATTTTAATTTATCATTATTGTTTATGTTATAGTGACATTTAATTTGAAAATTATCGGTTAAAATGGTTACAAATAATACGATGGTTCACATTGATACCATCTTCAGAAGTGTGAGCTTAAATTAAAAAAATTAATTCAAATGTAAATAAAGTAGCGATTTAAACATTATTTGTTTTTGAAATAAAGAAATAATGACAATTACAATAAAAAAAATGTTGTATGTAGACTTGTTTTTTGTTAGGTTTGAACCTTTTCACTGTTCTTCCATCCTTCGCTTTCTGATCATGTGCTTCAACTGAGTTTTGTTGTTCTTCAACTGTCATAGTGTCAAGATTTTTTTATTTTTCCTATGACAACCACAATATAATCAAACCTTGGAGTTAAGGTTCTTAAGATTTTCTCTACAATCTTACCATCTTTCATGCTTTCATGCTTTCTTACTTGTTTTAAAATTTAAAGTTTAATTACATTTTATTTTATTTTATTTTCAATATATTATAAAAATAAAAATTATATATATATATATATATTTTATTTCATTAAAAAATATTTATTAAAAACATTATAAATTATAAAATATTTATTAAAAACATTAAAAATTATAAAATATATAAGATTTAAAATAAAAGTTACTTTTAAAAAAAATAAGTAAAACAAAAAAAATTAAACTAAAGAAAAAATAATTAAAGTGAAAAAAATTTAAATTTAAATAAAATAAAAATTCTAAACTGAATAAATATTTTTTTAATTTAAAATTTAATTATACTTTTAATTTATTTTATTTCTTAATTTTTTTAAAACATATATAATTATTTGATATATATATATATATATATATATATATCACTTTAAGTAAAATAAAAATAAAAATGAAAAATTTATTCTGATTATATTTGCTTTTATTTAAAGTTTATTTTCTTTTGAATTTTAATTATTATTTTTTGTCTATTATTATCTATTTTATTCATTTGATATTAAATAATTAATATATATATATATATATAAATACTTTATTTTTTTATTTTAAATATTAATATATATATATATATATATATATATATTAATATGATATTTTATATTTAAATATACAAAAAAAATAAAACATTAAAATATAAATCAAATAAAAAGACCAGCACTACTAGAAAATTAAACATAATTAATATAAGAAAAACATAATTAGAAAATAAATGAATAAAAAGAAGAAAAAAAAACGGATTTCGATTTCTGTCGAAGACGATTTCCAATATATATTATATGATTTTGATTATGCATTTTTTATATTTTTAAATTTAAATTTACTTTAAAATTATTTGTTAAAAAATTAATAAAAGTAAAAATTAAATATAATTAAAAAAACAAACTTCAAATTAAAATAAATTATAATATATATATATATATATATATATATATATAAATATATATATATTTTTTTTTTTTTTTTAATTTAAATTTTTATTATTTTATGTTAAATTATTTTTTAATTTTATTTATAAGTATTTTAATAATTATCTTATTTATGTAATTAATGTATATATTATTTTCTATTATATTTGAATTTTTTTAATTCTATTTAAAATTTAAAATTAAAACTTTTAATTTTAATTATTTGTCTTCATTTTTTTATATATTTTATATATTTTTAAATTTAAATATATATATATATATATATTTTTTTTTTTTTTCGAAAGTCGATTTCCAATATATATTTTTTCTTACATTCCGAAGTTCAAATTCTTCGTCAAATGTCGATGTTCGGAAGTATCTTTACTGGAAGTCTACGTCTAAAAACAAATTCATAAAATGATCAAAGGAAAATTTTGAGTTTTAGAAAAATTCTTGCAGATGGAGAAGAAATCTTGGAGCTATAGGAAAAGAAATCTTGGACGTGTAGGAAGAAATTCTCCTACATAAATTATCTCCCTTTCTCATTCTCAAAGTTTCCCGCATACCACACACCACCGTTAGAGCTACGTCTCTTCCCTCTCCTCCTTTGTGCAAGGAAAGAGTAATAGACCGGACCAACCCACAAAAACAAATCGGTCCCTTCGCAACCAGTCATCCATAATATCAAATAAATCACTTTTACCTTTGGTAAATTTACCAACAGCTATAGTCATAGCGATCCTCCTATTCAACTACTTCAACCATTTTCCAACACCTCATAAAACATTTTCAGAGATGGGACGAACCTTTATCATTTATCTCTATTCATTTCTCTCTATATATATATATATATATATAGAATATATAAATATATTTTCCCTTGTTTTCTAATCGGTTTCGAATGGCTTTTATTTTTTTATGAGTAAGAAAAATGAATAAATTAAATAAAATATACTACTTGGGTATTCTAACTCTTCTACAAAAAGAGTCATAAGTATCTTCACATAAGGTTTATATATTTTTAAAAGTATCTATTCTAACAAATATTGAGAAAAAAATTAATATGTTAGTCTAATATTACAACAATCTATAATTGCACAAATATTATAGAATGACAAACATATTTAGTAATAGATTAATTTTTTAAACCTTATCATTTTAGATTAATGTAGAAGTTATAGAGTTTATGGAATCACATAGAATTATACTCCCAATATGATATTATATTAACATAATGACATTTTTTAATAATTTTGTATCCTTACTTAACTTGCTGCAACATTGTTCTATGTGTCTGTATATGGTCTTTGTCACTCGATTCCATTTGTCTAATGAGAAGAATTGTATTATCATGTTTTCTAGATTGCAAGAGCACCCGGTTCTTCTTTGTAAGTCACAGTTTGCTCACAGATTACTTATCAACTTCTTCCTCTCTATGCAAGACACGCTCCTGCACTACAGACACACTGCGAAAGAAATGAAGGAGAGAGAAAGAATATTAAGGAAGCGATTCGCAGAGAAAAATGTGTAAAAAGTATACAGTAAGAAAATGGTAGTATTTACAGATGTTGATTCTGTTTCTAACAAAATTAACATAATCATAAACTATTCTAACAAAATTAACATAATCATAAACTATTTATTTTATGAAATAGTCAACAATATATCGAGGGAAGAACGCATATATTGCTGTGTCTCAACTCTAATTTTTTCTATCCTTTTCCATATATATTATTTTGTATTGTTATTTTTTATTATAAGAATTATTTGATTTAATAATCTCTTTTTAATAATAATAAAAATAACATAATCCTAAACTAATTTTTTGAATTAAATAGTCAACAATATATTTAAAGAAGAACGCATAATATAATATCGTCTTATGTCTCAACCTCAATTTTTTTATCATTTTCCATATATATTATTTTGTATTGTTATTTTCTATTATAAGAATTATTTGACTTAATAATTTCTTTTTAATAATATTTCTATCTTGTTTTGTTTTATCATTATATATATATATATATATATATATATATATATATATATATATATATATATATATTCCGGAAATGAGCATAAGTATCACGGAAACAAATAATTTAGGGACTTATAAAAACTTGTAGATTCCTAAAACCGGAAACATTTCTATTTGGACACCGTATTCTCCCGCATAAAAGAAGGAATAATTTCATTTCATATTAATTAATTTTCTAAAAATAAACTCTTATTAAGAAATTTACAAATTTGAAAACCTCATAATATTCTATTAAGAAAAAAAAAATTGAAGCTTGAAGAAAATGCTGAACCATTCTATACTTCTAACTTTTACTTTTCCATGAGCGTGTATTATTTTCTTTGATCACAGCATAAATTTTAATACTTTTTTTTCTAAGTTTAACCCAACTTTTCGGTATATTTAATAAAATTACCCTAGACATGTGTTTTTGTTGAGTTATAGGTGTGAATTTGCAACATAGAAAAAAATATTTTTAAAATTTTTAAATAATACAATAAAAACGCATTTTAAGTCGTATATTTTAGACAAATGTATAAAGAAAATTTATTTATCTTGCGCATTTCTTTTTTTTATAAACATAGCAGTTCAGATCTTTGGGTTTTCAGTGAGACCCTGAGATATTCCCAGGTGTTTAAATTTGACTTTTCCACATATACAAAGAAGGCATTATTCAATAATCAAACCAGGTTTTTCCCACAATTTTGTGTTCTGTTTAATAATAAAAAAAATCTTTTAACCGGTCGATGCTGGTTTTCATACAAAAAAACTAAATATAAAATAAGTTACCTCTTTAATAAGTAAACGAATTTGTTATTATAAAAATTACATTAATGGTTATACAGTAATTGTTAGTACTAATTAAAATAAATTAATTGTTAGAGGAAAAATAGGAAAGTAAGTAAAAAATTCCATCGTTGGGAATCGAACCCGAGTCTCCTAAGTGAAAGCCAGATATTCTAACTGCTAGACGACAATAGATTTTTGATATTAAATTCTATTAATATATATGTAAACAAAGATAAAGAAAAAGGTGAAGAAAGTAATGCATTCAGGTGGTTTGAATGAAGTTAGATTAAATTTTAATTCTTTTGTTAATAATGAAGATGATTATATGATAACAACTAATTCAAAACAATAATTGATCACATAAAAGTGTAAAATGTTTATAAAGGTCCACCTCCAACCTACATCTTTTGCTCTCTATTTTGTAGGTTCTATAAATAATTTGATATTTAAATGACATAAATAATATGTAGATAGACAATGTAAGACGTAACTTTTAGAATATTAAGCACTATATGACAGAAATCAGGAACGGTTAACATAAAATAAAATTTAATATTATAAATACATCTTTATAATTTTATCTCTAATATATTATAATATTTGTCATCAAACAAGCGCTCTACCTGTAAATTGACTTTGCTCAGAGGATATAACTCTACTTGTATAATTTGTCTTGTATTAAACTGCCTTTTTTTTCTCTTATAATACAGTTAAAAGATCTTATATGGAATTGAAAAATGATTATATTATAATATTTAAACATGTGAAACTTTTATCATTAGAGTGTTATATTAGGTCTCAGTTATCATACTTCTTATAAATACCTAATTCTATATTTAATATATTTATGCTATAATATAAAATATATGTTTAACATTATTAAATAAAAAAATTAGACAAATTATATCATATTAGTAAAAATTAAATGTTATTTTTCAAACTTTGAATTTATTAAGTTAAATTAAGTACAGATTCAATCCCTATCGAATAAGACATTAAGGTATCGTTTGCTTTCAACGACGGATTATTAGGTGTGGATGTGGGAAGAAAGTTCAGAAAGCAATGCACTATTTTACTAAAAATGAGGCCAATATTTTCTTGTAAACTTCGCTTAACTGCGAAGATTTACGATGATAAGTATATTATATATATATATATATATATATATATATATATATATATATATATATATATATAAATATATATATATATAATTTTTATAAAAAATAATATAATGCAATATAATAAAAAATAAAAAAATTTCTTTTTTATTCTAATAAATGTAATTAATTAAAATTTAATAAAATAATTTTTAATCTAATATAATAAATATTTATAATATATTAATAAAAACTAATTTTAAAAATATATTTAATCTATTATACCCATCACATCATTTATAAATTCTTATAAACGTTCTCTTTATAGTGTGTTTGGATGAGGCAATTCAAGAGAGTGATTCATTTATATGGAGAATTTGAAATTCTTTGTAATGAAATGTTTTGTTTAGATATAGAAAAATTAAAAATCATTTAAAATGCATGCATTACTTTGAAGTATTTCAATTAGCTAAATTAGAAGAAATTCAAAAAAGCGTGAAATTTGAAATTCTTCTCATTCAATCCTAAATGGACCTAGCAAACCTGAACACAATGACAGGTTGGACTGACCATACGATCCAGACGAATTGGACCGACCTTATGACACAAACGAGTCGAGCAGGCCCAACAACAAAGACAGGTCGGGCGGGCTCGATGACCTAGACGGACTGGGTGACCTGATGACACATACAGGTCGGGCGAGCTTGACAACTCAAACAAGTCGGTCAATTCCGACAACCCACCTCGTCCGAGCGGGCCCGACGACCAAGATGTGTCGAGTTGGGCCAACGACTCAAATAAACCAAGCTAGCCAATGACTCAGATAAACCAGGCTAGCCCGACGACATAAATGGGTCGACGAGCCCTGTAAGACTTGAGGAATTTAAATAATTAATTAAATAATTATTTAATAAATGCGGGTAGTAGGAGCCTTTAAGACATTTAATGCGGAAAGCTATGACATGGAAAAGTACTAGCTTAAGTGTTTGAGAGTACTTAAATGTGTGAGAGGACTTGGGTTCAACTCCTATGTATGTCATTTGTGTGTTATTTAATTTTTTTTTTATAATATACTAGAGCATGTTAAGTGATAATATAATCATAAAATTATATTAATCATCATGAAACATGAATTGGTTGAATGGTTGCTCATTGAATTAAACATTGGCATGGTTATGGGTTTGAAACTTGGTGGACCTAAACTAAACTTTCTTTTTGCCAAAATTTCTTTTGGCATGAATGTGAAAAGGTAGAGAAACCCTAGCTAAGTGAGCAGCCAAGGAAGCTGGAAACACCATCACTGAATGAGTATTGAATGAAAGTTAAAGTCATCTTAATGCCAATTTTCGTTTTGGCCATTAACCTCAATTATGAACCAATTAAAGTGACCAATTAAGGAGCAGAGAAGGGTTTGGTAGGGATGCCATTGTTTTGCAACAATTTGAGAGAGAGAATTCAGAGCAAAATTGGACTCTAAGTGAAGTATAGAGGCGTAATTGGAGAGAATTAAAGCAAGCCACTGGAAGCAAGGGAGAAGTAAATCTTAATTGTGTTTAAGCAAGGAGTTCCAGGTTAGGGGAGCTGTACTCCGCTATTTTTGTATTCATTTTGTTAATGATATGCAATATATGATGAATTGGATGCCCTTATTTTGGTTATTTTGTGTGATTCTGCGTTTCTGGAATTTTTCCAGAAACCGCCTGGCGGGTGATGAATCACCGCCAGGCGACACTTCATTTTGTTCGGGTTTTGGGGTTCTTGCAGAGGGACCGCCTGGCGGCACACCCCTGGCCGCCAGGCGATGCAAGTGGTTTTACCTTGATTTTTATGTTTTTCTTGTTCTGGACGGATTATGATTAGAGGGAAATCTAGTCCTAACCGTTTGTGAATGATTTAATGTCATATGTTGACGAGATCACATGTATTGGGAAAATTAAATTGGGAAGAAATCACATGAACATGGTTAGGGATTGGGAAATTGGGAATTTTATGACAATGGTAAATAATGCGTTAATTGTAATGATTCAATGTGGATTTTAGATTTAACTTGATTATCAGTGGCATAAAATGAAGGTTAGTCAATTGAAATAAGGTAGTTGACGAAGGAACATGTTTCTGGACAACTTGGGAAATTGGGAGGTTAGTTCGCGCAGTGCAGAAAGGAGTTCTGGAAATTCCAGAAAACTATGATCTGCCTGGCGGTGAGCTATGTGCCGCCAGGCGCCGTGACAGCAAGAGTGGTTGTTTTAAATGCTACGAGGTGCTGTAGTGAAGCTAGAGTTCTATTGGTTCAGAAAATTTATGAAATTAGTTGGAATTGTTGCTTAGGGAATCAATTAGTGAAAATTGAACTTGGGTAATTTGCTATTATAAAATGGAAATAGTAGTATAATTGGATTTTTAAATAACGGGAAGTGTGGGCGAAATTGTATTGGAGGAATTGTCTGAGAGAAGAGTTGTGCTGGTGTTGAGAATTAGAGTAAAATTGCTTAAAACAGTATGCACCGCCTGGCGGCATGGGGCTGGCCGCCAGGCGCCATATTAGAGATGTGAAAGGTGCTCTGGTTCACAAAAAACGCTGTTTTTCGTACTTTTCGTGCAACAGGGACCGCCCGGTGGTAGTACAATCCCGTCAGGCGCCATCTTCCACTTTTGGGCGCTAGGTGCCACCACTTTTTTCTGGTTTGCGCAGTTTTCGTAAAACTGCATCTCCCAGTTCGTTAACCATCCGATTTAGGTGAAATTTTGACAGGTGGTCTATAACATGTGGTTCTTCATTAAACGGTGGAGATTTGATTTCGAGGTCAGTAGCTAGAGATATACGTTACGCAATATTGCTGATTTTGGAGTCTTTAAAATGCATGAATAACCTCTTGATAATTACTAGTGACTTCTAATAAAGCATGATTGGGTTACGTGGTAAGTCTCTATCAATTTGAATGTTCCTTTGGATTAATCACATGTGGAGAATTGGTTTGTTGAAGACATGGGTGTCAATATTAACTTGCATTGGTGCATAAGATCATGTGCTTAAAATTGTTAGAGTGTTGTTGCTTATATTTTGTTTAAGGATGCTTGGGATGGTCTATATTACTAGGGGATGAATGCACATGTGAGATGCTATAAGACCTAGAACATTATAGATGGCAATGCTTTTCATTAGGGGTACTCTAGAATGAGAGCAAATGAGAGCAACATGTATGAAGTATGCTTGAACCTGAATTAAAACCAGTAATGTGCAAGTATTGGTGTAGCGACTAGCGGTACGTGTCCCCCGCTAGGCGATTTTGCTGTAGCAGATTGGTGTTATGCTTGCTATGATGTGCGTGATCTACAAGGCTTCTAGGATATCTTAAAGGTCGGCTTGCTGGTGTTCCTTGAGTTGAGCTCAGAACGTATCCCTTGAGTTGAGCTCGGGATAGGGGTTAAGCGCGTGGCATTCCTCGAGTTGAGCTCGGAATGGCATCCCTCGAGTTGAGCTCGGGATGGCGGATGAACACGAGAAACCCTTGAGTTGAGCTCGGGTTGGCGAGTGTTGCTGGTGTGAGTGTGTTGGTTGTGGCCAGTACGGATGGGTCCAAATAGATTGCCCTCCTCAGTAGTTGACTAACGAGTTTGGTAGTCTTGGGACGTTACGAATTATGTTCGTATATAGGAACTCCACCTGACGTTACGGTGTATGATCCGTAGCATGGTTTCCCGCACATGCTTTATCGGTTGTGGTCGATAGGTATGGCAGCAAGACACCTTGAGGTACTCACCTGAAGATGTAGAACACGAATAACATGGTGGTGGCCATGTGATGTGACATCAAAGGATGGAATTCATTTGGTGTGATTGTGTGATTGGTATATTTGTGCCATATATATATATATGTTTATTTTGTTAGCTCACCCTATCTGCTTGTGTTTGGCGATGATCGTGTACGCGGTACACGGGAGCAGATGATGTTGCAGGTGGATCTGGTGAGGCTTAGCAGCGGAGCGGGGAAAACTAATGGGAACAGTTTTATAGAGTTTTATCATTTATGGTTTTGGAATAAAGATGTAGTCTATTATGAGACTGTTTTGGTATTTTATTGAATTTTGAGAAGATTTGAACTTAGAGTTATCTTTATTATGAAATAAATTATTTGAAATTTCCCGCATTTTTGGGAAATGGATTTATAATTAATGCGTTTTTATTTTCTTATTTTATTTTATTTATTTAAATCCGTAATATCCTGACAGATGTTACAAGCCCGATGACCCAAATGGAACTGACGACCTAGACGATGTCAGGTGGGCTCGAAGACAGAGACGGACCGAACTGACCTGACAACCAAGACGAGTCAGTGGGTCTGATGACTCACACGAGTTTGGCGGGCCAGACGACCTAGAGGTGTCGGGCGGGCCTGATGACCTAGACGTGTCAGGTAGGCTTAACGACTTGATCGATCCGTTGACCCGACAAGTCTGACCGACCTGATGACCTAGTCAGGCCCAACCGGCTCGACGACCTTGCCAGATCAAGTCGGCCCATCGACACAGACTTGTCGGGTGTGCCCGATGACACAAACGGCTTGACAACCCAAATGGGTTAGACGGGCCCAACGACCTAAACGGGTTCGACCGGCCCGACGACCCAAACAAGCCCGACCAGACCGACGACCTAAACATGCCCGACTAACCCAATGACTTAGTCTATTTGGGTTAACCAAAAGACACAAACTGGTCGGACAGGCCCAATGACACAAATAGGCTCAATGACCCCAGATGGATTGAGTGGGCTTGACAACCTTGTGGGGCCAAGCCGGGCCAATGATCTAGACGGGTCGAGTTGAGCCAAGTCGTGCCGATCCAGGTTGACAAACTTGACGGGCACGACCAGTAGGTATGGTTCGTCAGGCTTGTTTGGATCATCGGGCCGACCCAGCCTATCTTGGTTTTTCAGCCGCCCGGCCCTTCTAGGTCGTCAGTTTAGACCAATTCGGTTGGGTAGTCGGGTCAGCCCGACCCATTTGGGTGATTGAGCCCGTTTCCAAATTTATCATGAACTCAAAACATAATTAAGTCTAAAATAAATATTGTAAAAATTAAATTTTATCTCACAAGAAATTCAATTGTTTTTTTCCAAACAAAAAATTGAAATGTAAGGTATTTTTATTTCTTTATCCAAACAAGTTATTTAGAAAATGAAGGGGATTTAATTGCAAGCAATTCAAATACAAAGCATTTCAATTTCTGAGCATTGTTGAAATGCTCCATCCAAACACAAGGTTAAAGTTCTTTATCCATCATTTCAAACCCCTTAATCCAAACATCACAACAATCACGTCTCCATCTCCTTAGATCCATCCACTCACTCTCCCTTATATCCACTCTATAATCCAAACACACCCTAATATATCACTAAATATAGGGTTAAATATGCTTGGTCCAATTTAGTCCTCCGACTTTAGAATTGCATAGATTTAATCCTTTCAACCAATTTTTTTTAAGTTTATTTAATGTTTCAAAGGCATTTCATGATAGCATTTGAGTTGTTTACATCATTTGGCACATTATTACTTCAACGTTTGCTAAGAAACTATCATGAAACGCATATGAAACGTCAAATAAATTTAACAAAATTTGGTTAAAATAACTAAATTCACATAGTTCTAAAGTTGGAGGACTAATGTAGTGTTCAATCGAAGCGATGACATTGTTAGCAATTATTTACGAGGATGAATTATGATAATTACGCACGTTCTTTCCAGCTTATATGCGAAAGCGCATATTTGCGAGATGGACGAATTATCTCATCCTTCCTACCAAGTGAAGATTTGAGAGTGCTTCTTCATATTTTACCAATACAACCTTTTCTCACGTTGAAGTTTGAAGGTGAGTGCATTGGTGTTATGGAAGGTGAAGGAGGTGTTAGGGAACATGAAGCATTGTCTAAGCAAAGTGTAATATAATTTATCTTTTTATTATTTTTTTATTATAATATATTAAATAATATTGTTTAATATTTAATATTTTAAATTAATCAAAAAATCATGTTATATATTTTTACCATCAAGGGTATCTTAATAATCTTCAAATTCTATAACTTTTTTTTAATCTATCACATCACTCAAATTACTCATTAACTTTCACAAAATTCATCTTCAAATTCACTATTTTATCCTCTAATTTCACTAAAAAAAACACAAATATTTATCACTCAAATTCATCTTCACACTCACATGTATCATAATAATTCTTCTCGCACCGTGGAACTAAGATCACTCTTAAAAAGGAACTTTATTTTGATAATGAAAATAATAATATTTGATATTAAAACTGTCAAAGATCACTCTTGAAAAAGAACTTTATTTTGATAATGAAAAGAATAATATTTGATATTAAAACTGTCAATTGCAACAATTTAGTTAGAATGCGATCAAATTATCAACCATGCAGATTAAAATAAAGGTTTAATTCTGTCTTTGGTCCCCATTTTGGATTCAAAATCTCAAAATGGTACCCAAATTTTTAAAAGTCTCAAATTGGTCCCTTTTTTGTTAAAACATCTCACGTTTGCCCTTTCCGTTAAGTCAAGGTTGACGCCATTAGAGGGAGTAACACGTGTTAGTTCCTCGATTTTTTGAATTTTTTGAATTTTTTTATTTTTTTGATTTTTTTTAAAAAAAATCAAAAAAAATTGCCACGTGTCAAGCTATCATTGTGCCACGTGGCAGTGACAGAGTGACATGGCAGTGACAGTGACACGTATCAGTATTATGCCATGTGTCATTTCCTTAGTCTCAATTTAGTCCCTTTATTTTAATTTGTCTCAATTTAGTCCCAATTTTTGTAAAAATTAGCAATTTTGTCCCTCTTCAAATTGAAACAAAAATTAATTTTATATAAATGTTATACAAATATTTTTATTAAATTTGATATTTTTATTCAAATTAATATTTTTATTATATATTTTTAACATAGCTAAGTTTATTTAAAATTATGTTTCACATTCAACTTTATTTCAAATTATTTTCAAATTTTAAATTTATGTGTTTTATTGTTACATGAACTAGTTAATTTATGAATTTTTTTTCTATTAACAACTTTTAAACAATTTTAAATAAAGTTCAATATAAATCCATGCTTTAAAAAATTTGGGTAAAAGTAGTATAAATTTCTTTAAAAAATTTGGTTAAAAGTAGTATAAATTTCTTATATAAATTAAACTTAGGTCACACTTACATAATCTCCATTTAATAAATTTCTCTAAAAACAAAACCATCAATTGATATTTAGCCTAGATTGTTGATTGTTTCAACTTACTTTTATAATATTTTAACACAGTTCTTTTAAATTTCCTTTACTTGAAATATTTGTGTACATTTATATAGAAATTAAATTTGATTTCAATTTGGAGAGGGACAAAATTGCTAATTTTTACAAAAATTAGGACTAAATTGAGACAAATTAAAATAAAGGGACCAAATTGAGACTAAGAAAATGACACCTGGCGTAATACTAACACGTGTCATTGTCACCGCCACATCACTCTATCATTGCCACGAGGCACGATGACAGCTTGACACATGGCAATTTTTTGTTTTTTTTTAAAATAATAATAATAATAATAAAATTCAAAAAATCGAGAAACTGACACGTGGCACTCCCTCTAACGGCGTCAACCTTGACTTAATGGAAAGGGCAAACGTAAGACATTTTAACAAAAAAGGAGACCAATTTGAGACTTTTAAAAATTTGGGTATCATTTTGAGATTTTGACTCCAAAATGGGGACCAAAGACATAATTAAACCTAAAATAAAAGTATATACTAAAGAAATATTGATTATTTATTAAAATATTTGTATTTTGTAGAAAACAATATTGAACTATTGTACTTTAATCATTTACATTCAATTTATTTTTTTCGTTTTCTTACACATTATTTTTCTTTATGATTTTTTTTTATTGATAAATGTCATACATCTTTATTTTTGAAAAAAAAAATTAAGAATAACATTCAACTTTTAAAATTTAACATCTTTATAGCAATTTTTCTTCTCCACATAAAGTTTAGCTAATTATTTTGCCTTCTTCTTAGCATAGGCGGCTCAAGAATTTAAGAAGTCTAGAACAAACTTAAAAAATAAGATATTTTATTTAAAATTTATTTTTCAATTTTTTTATATAAAATTATTTATTGAATGATCAATTAATTTCATTTAACATTTTTTTCAATAGATAATTAGGCTAATTTATTTATTTATTTTTAGACATTATTGACCAACCTGTATTTTTTTTATTTATTTATCTTATTTATTTTTATAAATGTATTCTTAGTTTTTTATGATGTAATCAAAATCTCAATTCTTCTATTCTTTCGAATTTTGGAATAGTTTGATTGAAATTTTATAGTTGACATATCTATATATTTTTATATGAAATAAAAAATTATAATATATAAAATACTATTAAAGATAAGTATATAAAATGAATGAGTTAAAACAATAAAATTTGGTTTTGGTTATCAAGAAATTATCAAGAAAGTAAACTCAATAGTATGTTTATAGTATTTTGAATTATGCTCCAACTAATCTATTATCCACCAAAAGACTTAATTTTAATTTAATTAATAGTTTTGTAGAAAACAAATTACAATTCTTTGTCAAAATATATGTAAAAAAACTATCGAAACTTGTAAATTGAAAAGTACCAAAAAATAAAATTGCGAAAAGAAACGCATTTCTAATTTAATTACAAGTCCAAAACAGAATAACAACAACACAAATAGAAGAAGAAAAAAAACATACTAATCAGAAATGGAGATGAAAAAATTGGTACATACGCGTAATATGAGATTCAAGAAATGTAATCTCTCAAAACCCTAAAGAAAAAAAAGACAAAAAAAAGACTCTTAGGAGAGAAGAAAGTAAGGAGGGACAAGAGAAGTCACAGAAAGATAAAAAGATTAAAGAAGGAAATAAAATCCAGATTGATTATAAGAAAATAAATTAACTAATCATTCTCATAAACAAAATTATAATTTACTAAATAAAGGTTTTAACTCATTAATTATCATTTTTAATACAAATAAAAATTAACAAACAATAATAATAATTAAATTAAATTTTATTCTCAAACATAATTTTATAATTAATTAATAAAGATATATTGATAAAAAATTGAGGTCTTTTTTAAATATAATTTTATAATTAATTTAATAAAGAAATAATTGTACTAAAGAAAATGAGGCCTTCTTTTTCTAAAATCCATATCGATTATAAGAGAATAAATGAACTAATCATTCTTATTTTCGTAATCAAAATTATAATTTATTAAATAAAGGTTTTAACTCATTAATTATCATTTTTAATAAAATAAAAATTAACAAATATTAATAATAATTTAATTAAATTTTATTGTCAAACAAAAATTTATAATTAATTTAATAGAATTATAATAATAATAGAATGTTTTTTTAGACTTATTTTTCTTAAACATAATGATTAATTTAATAAATATATATTAGTAAAAAGAATTGAAGTCCTTTTTTAAATATAATTTTAGAATTAATTTAATAAAAGATAATAGTAGTAAAAAAATAATTGAGACTTTTTTTTAGGCGTAAAACAATCTTTTTATTTATCCTTAACCGACCTGTTTCTTAGATACCTTGAATAGAGTCATCATATTATATGTGACAACTTTTTTATAGTAGAGTCTACCGGTAGATGACCATGTCTTCATTTTCCACACTCTCAATTTCTTCCATCTTTGCTATTATTAGTTTCCATATCAATTCCTTTTTATGATAGGTTCCAATCAGTGTCCATAGATAATTAAGAAAAAGAAAATTCAGTAAGTGGTGTTTTAGTTGCATGCCATTGTTTGAAGCTCCTTTTAATCCACTCCAAATGTTCCACGTTACTTTGTAATAATCCATTTTCCAGTCTAATGTCAACCCATAACACATAAAAATGACTTAATTACTTACAGGTTCTTCATAGATATCCATCTTATAAATAGTATATAATATATCATCTACAAATAGCATGTTTACCTCCCCACCCTTAAGATTTCTACTATATATCTTGAAAAATGTTATTTTTAATAACCTTCCTCACTAGTATGGTTAATTCCTCTCCAAAATAGTGATGGCCCAAACTAGATTTTTCTCCCTGCAGCCCCTGTTTTTCTTTCTGCATTCCCTCAACATTATTAAATCCCGACGTTACACCTCATTTGCGCCACACCTTCTTCTCTCATGTGTATTCCTGCACCTCCAGTGGACTTTGGGTTATAATATCCTGGTGTGGGAATTCTTTATTCCTTCACAAAATCGGTTTGTAAAATGGATTTTGCATTTCACTTATATATTGCGAATTGATTTTATTTTTAGTTTATGTGGAACTTCCAACACATCCCCTCACGCCGATATATATATATATATATATATATATATATATATATATATATATATATATATATATATATATATATATATATCATATGTAGGACTAAAAATGAATGGGTGATCCGTTAACGGTCCGATATCAAGTAAAATAGAATGTCCAAAAAATCTTATTAGGATAGACTCTAACTGTCTCTAATACCATGTTAAAAGTGAGTTTTAAGTCTAACTTAACCCCACAAAACTGACTTGTAAAATGAGATTTGTATCCCACTTATATATTGTGGATTGGTCTTATCTCTAATAGACGTATGACTTCCAACCATCTTCAAAATTATACTACATGAAAATAAATTATGTAAAGTAGTTTAAACTTATACTAGATAAGAAAAAGAGATGGTGAGGGGTTTGAAGATGGTGATGAATCAAAGGATAATGATGTTGACCATTGCAAATAATTCGCGAAACATATCAATGAACTAAATTGTGTTCATGGTGCACGGTGTAGGAGACAATCTGTTGGTAAATATGAGGAAGTGCGTGGAATAAACAGAGAAGATGAAGATTCAGAGATGGATGGCGGACACCCAATCCGGAAGAAAGAATCCGGTCCGGAACACATTCCAATTCACCATTTTAAATTTTTTTTTAAATATTTTAAAAGATATTTTTAAAAATTAATTTTTTAACATTAAATTAAAAAATATTTTTATATTTTAAATTAAATGTTTTAAAAAATATTTCAAAAGTAAAAAATATATTTTAAAATATTCAAATTAAAATATATTTTTTATATATTTTGGATGGAGAGTTCTAAACATATTTTGAAATCCATAAATACTTTTTTAGAATATTTAAAAATATGTTTTGAAATTCTCGATCTCAAATATATGTTTTATATATTTTAAGTTAGGCTTAAATACCTCTTTGGTCCTCATTTTCGTAGTGTTTTCGTAATTCTATTTGGGGGTTTGTTTGTCTTTTGATTGTTGTGATGTTCTGTATGGTTTCTAAATTACCTACTGAGACTGCACCAGATGTCCAAACTACTGAAAATGCATCAACTGCTGAAACTGCTGAGAATGCACCAACTGCTGAAACTTAAACAACTCAACCACCAAGGAATGAAATGGAGAGTCAAGCAACACCACTACCAACACCAGAAGAACCATCTCAGCAGTTTAGGATGAAATTACAAATTAGGAGGAGGCCATGATAGCAGCTACAAACGTCTTAGTTATTTTTTGAAATTTCTGATGTAGAATTCATTATTGATGTACTGCATTTTGACTTTCCTTAAACTTCGTTCAATTTCACTTTTACCAAACATTGATATAGTGCATTTTGATGAGGATGAATTAACGTTATGAATTTAACTTCTTTCAGACTTAGATCAATTTAATTTTTCCCAAGCTTAGATCAATTTAATTTTTCCCAAGCTTAGATCAATGTCACTTACTTCAATGCTCAGATTAAAATGTCATTTTGAACATGTTGGGACTAATATCATCATAATCAAACTAATTCATTTCTTCATTTAACAATAGTACAAAATAGATTGGACTTTAAAAGATTACAAACAATAACAGTACGAACAATACAATAACAACACAAGTTGACCCTATTATTAATTGCATCCTCTTCTCAGCAACCTTCAATGACTTCTCCAAATCACTAATCTGCCTCATTTGTATCATGATGATGATATCCTTTTCATCAACACCACCATTTGAAGAAAAAATTGTAGCCCACATTATTGGAACCACCACTCTATAAATCAATAAACCAAAAGTTAAAACCAATTTATTATTAACACAAAAATAAAAACAGATTGTACCCAAAATTTTCTACCAACATTCTTTGGAGTTCTTGTTATCCTCAAAGTTGTCATCTCTCCGCAGCTACAACTCGGGTTAATCCATTTCTTGTTGAACCACCAACAGTGCACGAAAATTGGGACCGTAACATACCTATATAATGAGATTACAGGAAGAAAAAAATTGCAGCAACACCAATTGGGAATGGGGGAATAAGATTGCCAAAATTCACCAACTGTCCAAATATTCCTTACCCAAACCCTAGCTCACTTATTTATCCCCAAATATCTAATTACCACACATGTACAATACACGTAACACACCCTAATACAAACCGTGCCACCTGTACAATACACGTAACACACCCTGATACAATTCGTGCCACCTGTACAATACACGTAACACACCCTAATACAAACCGTGCCACCTGTACAATGCTCCATTAATGATTTAAATGGCGTTACAGAAAAGGACCAAATAAAACACGAATTGTGAAAATGAGGATCATTTTAAACATTTGATAAAAATGATGACCATTTTAAACATTTTGTCAAAATGAGGATCATCCGCAACAAACACTACGAAAATGAGGACAAAAAGGTATTTAAGCCTTTAAGTTAATTATTTTGGAAGTCATCCTTTGTATTTGAAAATACCGAAACATATATAATATATATATATATATATATATATATATATATATATATATATATATATATATATATATATATATATAACCATATATTAGTCACAAAAAGAAAATAAAATACAGAAGGAATAAAATTTTTATCGATATTAAAAAATCATGGAATAAATGAAGTTCAGATATTTATCTTTCATTTATATTTAAATCAATAAATACATTTTTACTTTCTTTCTCTTTTACTTTGTTTGTTCTTTGTACTTTTCTTTTTTCTATTTCGCTTTTAAACGACCTAAACAACATATATAAGAGAAAGAAAATAAATTATGTATTTTGTTATTTAGTTGAAGTAAAACGAAAGTAAATGCTTTAAAATAAATTTTGAATAAGGTCTTTTATTTTTCCAGAGTTCTTTTTTATGTTAAATATATTTTTATTCTTTTAGTAAAATTTAAAATTAGTTTCTTTTTGAATTTTTTAATTAATTTAGTCTTTTATTTTTAGACATGCGTACATTTAACGAAATTTTGTTAAGTTTATTTAATATTTCAAATGCATTTTATGATAGTATTTGAATTGTTTATATCATTTAACATATTTTTATTTCAATGTTAACTTAAATATTATTATAAAACGTGTTTGAAATGTTAAATTAACTTTAAAAAAAATATTTAAAATAACTAATTTCACATACTTTTAAAAATTAAAAATTAAAATTGATCAAAATTTTTAAAGAAAAACCGATTTCAAATTTTACTGAAACCGGAGAGATTATACCATTTTTTTCTTTATTGTTACTAAAGCGCACGCGGCAAAGCATGATGTAATGAGTTGGTGATGTTTGTATTATTCTGTGTTGATTTCTTTTGTATCGTTTTAATTTGATTAAACTATAAAATATAAATCAATCTTTAAGTATTTCTTTTGTTAAATTTGGTAGTCACATGTTATATAAATAAATAATTTTTAAAAAATTAATATTTCAGAAATAATTGATTATAATTATCTGGAAGTATTTTTACAATTGATGAATGAATACAATAATCAATTAGTTTTAAAAACAATGATAATTCAATTCAATTACATGAAAATTATTTAAGAAGAAAGTTCTTCCACATTCATAGATATAACTTCACAATTTTCAAGAGGCTTGATTTCTTAATCCTTATGAGTAATACTTTTACATATTAATTTTTTTTGAAAAAAGAAGTGTTCAATGTTTATCAATAAAGTTACGTTATAGGATAACTCAACGTTTATAAATATTTTTTAAGTGTTTCAAGAAGTAGTTTGTATATATCCTATTTTAATTATATAGATATTTTTTTTAATTGAACATTTCAATGAAAATGTTAACTCAGATTTTTTGGATCAACTGACTTAATTCAAGTAGAGTCGAATCTCTATAAAAATATTTATTGAGTTTTACTTTTGTTTATCATCATCAATACTCATTAACCAGTGAACTATAAAGGTCTACCATTGTTATCAATTCTAAACAAAAAATTATATGAATATTTTAACACATTTCAAATTATTCACTCCTTTTAAATTGTGTTTTTATTAGCTATTTTTTATTTTACATCCCCACTCAAACGAGTACTAGAAAAAAAAAAGATTTGTGATCTAAACAGGAAAATAAAAAGAAAATACTAATAGTTTATTCGAATAAAATAGAGTTCAGAGAAATAAAAGAAAATGTATACGAAGACAAAATTGAAAAGAAGCTGAGAAAGGTTTATCGTTTTGATACAGAAAAAAAAAAGGAAGAAGAAAAACCTCTTTCAGCTATTCTTTTATAAGTGAAAATAAATAACACGAAAAAATATGCCCTTGATTATTCTAGACACTCTTTTAGATATAATTTATTATATATTTAAAATAAAATATAGTGGTATTTGTTATTTCGAGGGAGTGAGAAAGATGGAAAAGAAGTAATTGACGAAGTGAAGCGAAAAGGAAAAAGAGAAAAAAAAAGAAAAAAGAAAAAAAAAAGTGTTAAGGAAGAGGCGAGTGATATTAGAACACGTGCGCGTGTGGTGCAGAAGAAAGCAGCAGAATGAAAGATAAAAAAAAATGATTGTGGAAGAATCTTGCAATGAGGACGGTTGGATTATATGGAGATAAGCGAAGAGGCACACACGTGCCTGCTAACTGTTCACTCTCTTTCTTAGACACAGTGAGTACTAAATCATGAAAAGTAGAGTCAGGGAAAACGACAAGAAGCAAGGACCATAAAATACACTATGCCACTTTAATTCTTCACTCACCTCACTTTTTTCTCTCACCACTCACCACCACACCCAGTTATCACCGCTCCGTATACGGTGAAATCAATAATTATCCTCTCCGATCACCCATTTTTTACCTTCGCATTACTAAAAATTTGTATTAATTTTAAAAATAATCATCTTGGTTAATCGTTTAATTTTCAGTAAAATTTATTTATTTTTTATTCATTTATTCATTTATTTTAAAAATACATAAATTTAGTCCTTCCAACTAAATTTTTTTATTTATACGACGTTTTAACCGCATTTCATGATAATATTCAAATTATTTACACTATTTGACATATTTTCGTTTTAATGTTAATTCAAATATTATCATAAAATACATTTAAAATATCAAATAAACTTAATAAAATTTGGTAAGAAGTATTAAATCTACTATTTTTAAAGATAAAATGATTAAGTTGAGGATCAAAATCACATTTAACCCTTAATCTTAATAGTTATAAATTAATTTATTTTTAATTTTTTTTTTCAAGACATGTGTTGAAATAAGTTATCAGGATATTAACTCAGTGATTGTTTATCTTCCGTGGGTAGGTATTAATAATAAGACCAATGACCATTAATCTAATGTGTACTTTATTATTATTATTACCTATAACTTGTTAAGATTTGTAAATTATGAGTTAAACTCATTAGATAAAAATTATAAAACCTACATAGTTTTTTTTTTTTTCTTTTGCGAGAAATTTCAATCAACGATGAAGTATTTTGAAATATATCACTAGAAAAATATGTTGCTAGTTTATATTTCGGCCTATATTAATAAATAATTACGAAAGCGTTAGTTAAATTTATTCGTGTGAAGTTCCTACCCTAATAATAATTACGTTGAAACTAATGTTTTCTATAATTTTTATAAGAATGTATAGATAAAATATTTTATGATTTGATTTAAAATATATATAATATTTTATAATAATTTGAAAAAAAAAATAACTTTTTTTTACCAATGTTAGGATATATAGTTGTGGAAACAGAGCAACACATGTGAAAAGAGTAGAAAGTAATATATGTCTCCACAATATAAATGTTTAACATGATAATTTAAGGTTTCAACATAGTGCGTGGAAGAATAAGAAAGAAATAAAGTCCTAAAGAACCTCGTTTTATTCTGAAGAAAGAGAGCAAATCTGAGCATGTACAGTATCTAAGATGCTTGTTAACCAATTTATTATCTTCCATCATTTTTCCTTCTACTCCATTCATCTAAATGGACAAATTTTACTATAATTTCCATGTCTAAAAATTGTATGATCGTTTATCTCTAGGTGGATTTGTAAGTTGACTACAAGTTCAATTTGAATCAGTTAGATTTTTGGTGGTCGAATAAAAAATTAATCCATATTAAAATTTGTAAGAAATTTTAACTCAATTCAACCCAATTTCATAATTATCAAATTGACCAACAAATTATGACCTATTGACAGATTTTTAAACCCTAACCATTCTCTTAATTAAAAATCTGCCTATAAAATAAATAAAAGCTACAATTATAAAAATAACAAAAATAATTTTGTTCCTTTTAATTTTCAAAAAATGTAAACATAATAAAAGTTATTTTATAGTTTAATAAATTTCTATTAGAATAAAAATGATCGACACAAATACACATTGTGTTTATAGCACTAATACTTCAATTTGTGTCATGTATCCGTATCTGACATGTATTTTGTATCTGTATTCTGTACTCGATTCTTTCAAATACTTTATCGATACTTATCAATTAAATATGTAAAATATAAATTAATAATATTTTTATAATGACAATAATTTATAATTTTTTATATTAAAAATAGTTATTACATTTAATTTTAATTTAAATTCACATATATATATATTATTTTTAAAATTAGTGTATTATCATACGTATCATATCCGATACATATTATATTTGTAAACCATAAGCTTTTATTGATATATATTAGAAGTATTAGATAATATAATATTTAAGGTAAATTTACGTATATATTTTTATTACTTAAAAATTTACATAAATTACTAAGTTTTTAAATCAGCGGTCTTACTACATGAATGTCTTTAACAATTTTATGGATTTTAATCAATTTAAATTAATAAAAAAGCACTGTAAAGAATGTATAATATATTCTCGTGGTATAATTAAGAGAAATCTAAATATGCTAATATTTCCATCAAATGAAAAGCTCAACGGATAAATATTTCTCAAGGTTAATTAAAATTTATGTATCGAAAAATATCTGAGAATTGAATCTCTGTATCTTAAGAATATTGTAGAGAAAATTAAACAATGTTTTTCAAGGTTTGATTAAATTTTATACATAAAAAATGTTCTATAAACAATGAATCTCACTATATATTAAAAATATCGAGTATATTATTATTGCGTAGAAAGAGTAACCTTTAATAGGAATGATGAAAATAGAGATAGGATTTAATTTGTGAGAGAGAGAAAGGAAACATTGAATTGAAATTGAAGTTTTGGGGATTGGGTTTGCGTAGGGTAGAAAATTAAAAACGGTGCAGTTTTGTTTTAGCATCTTTTGCTCTTCTTTGTAATGTGTGATGGTTTTGTGGGCCCAGCTTGCCCAGTCAACTGACCAAGACCGTGACGCATTGTCAGTTCTAATTCAATCATCACAAACCCTCTTTTGTCGTTTTCTCATCACTCACTCTCTAATCTCTTTCTCTCTGTTACTAACTTTTTTTCTTTTTTTCCTTTTCTGCTTCCAAATGTTTCATCATTTTTCTTCACACAAACAACAACTACAATTTTCACACACTAATTAATCATACCAAACTCACCCTTTTAATATATCAATCTTCAACTTTGTAGGATCATTTTTTCTTTAATTAGGTGTTTTCTTTTTTCGTGATGTTCGTTTCATTAATTTCATTGAATAACATTAAATACTAGTTTAACATATTATTTCTGTTAAGCATTTATTTCAGAATTAAACACTGAACATTACCTACCACCTTTATTAAATATGATATTGGTTAATATATTGTTATAAATTTCTATTCATTTATTATTAGTTATTATGCTATTTTTATATTTATTGTTTTTCATGCAATTCCAGCTGGAAAAACTTAAATTATATATTAAAGTAACAAAATTTCATTACACTTTAGATGAAAACTATTCATAAGTACTTGTTAATTTATCAGTTACTTTTTGTCGAAAAAAAAAATCTTAATCATGATTATCATTTCCAATACTTTTTTTTTTTTTTTAAAAA
>Ga0209589_1002807_pt1 | contig 30350 bp, 16 predicted proteins | sample CowpeawhiteBW_FD_187525 | JGI IMG/M metagenome (GOLD analysis project Ga0209589, IMG submission 187525) | Root nodule microbial communities of legume samples collected from California USA - Cow pea white BW (SPAdes) (version 2) | ecosystem: Host-associated > Plants > Roots > Nodule | place: USA...
TATTTAATCTTTTTATTTTCAGTTACTCTTTTTACTTGTACCTCTCTCTATTATAAATAGATTACCCTATGTGTGGTTTATACACAAGGGAGATTAATCTCAATCCCTATCTTCTTTATTCTCAACAGTTAGGAATAGTAATGGTGGACAAGGAGAAAGCAAAGAATGAATATGAAGAAGACAGACAATAGTAACATAAATTATCAACATGAAATGGATTACAAGTAGATCAAATACGTTTTCTACATTTTCTAGGAGCTACAGGCCAAGCATGACCAGAGATAGGAGAAGGGAAGGAGGATGAATGATCCATGGTATGAGAATCTTACAGTCATGGACCTGTTCACCATATGAATAATGTTCCATGGAGGACAAGAAAAAATGTGTGTTTGTGTAGAAGCTGTGAAGCCATAAACTTTGCCTAGTAGTCAGCTGTACAGTTACTGGGTGTCATGGTACTAGAATCCTAAGCTTGTTCCCAAACAGCATCACAGGTTTCATAAGCAGGAAAAATTTGCTTTAAGGAAGGATGATTGATCTATTTGGTTGTGACACGAAATTGGGCATCCATCTTTTTATCATTGTGAGCAGTTAGTGAGAGAAGAGTCTGTGGTGAAATTGAAATGGTCTTCTTAATCTTGACTGAAGCTAAGGTTTGATATCAGAAGCCCAGTAGTTTCCTTCCATCAAATTGTTGAAAGATTTGGGCACTTGGTGAAAACAAGGGGGTCAACCGTGTGTATGAGAGTGTGAATTAGCCATAGTTAAGCTGGGACGAGAGAGAATCAGTGTCAAGAACACTGGAAAGGGAGCTAAAGGGGAAGAAGGGCCAGCAAGTGCTGAGCAAAGAAATCTGGGATGTTGGAGGAACAACAATGCCACTGATGGAAAGAGCTGATGGAATAGATTCATGAACATAAGTAAATGGAGGATTGTGCCGTGTCTGTCAAAGCTTAATTTTGCTGGTGAATGTTTAGTAAAGGGACAACGAGAGAAAAATATAGTATTAGCAAATGAATATGTTAAAAGAGTGTGTGGCTATACAAGAAAGGGTAAGGATACAATATAATATATTATATTAAGTTAGTTTGGACACATGAAGAAAAGGTTACTTGAGTGTAGGCAGACACTAGTATGGAGAGTCCGGAGGCAATAGACTTGTATATATGGATAGAGAGCCCATGAAGGATACTATAGCCATTTTTATAAGGGATTTACTGCTGAATAAAATATCCTTGAGAACTTAGCTTTCAACCCAAGTTTAGCGACATTGTGTGACCCCATGTAGCCAACCTCACTTAGTGGGAGAAGGCTATTCTTGGCATTGTCATATGTTTTACTTTTCCAAAGGATTCCTTGTCCTATTCATAGTTTCCCCTCTTCTCATTTTGAATACATTCTACTAAAAATATTGTAAAATAATAGTATTAGACATTTTAACTCATTTTGTTCTTGTTTTTGTTTTTTGTTTTTGCTTTAACATTGATTTATCATTTTGTATTATGTTTTTACTTTCTAATACTGTTGTTACCTTTCCATATACTAGCCATTTTGGCAGGTTGTAAGCTATTATGACAGTAGAGGTAGAGGAGTTGTTGGTGAGTAATATGTTACTACGCACTTTCAAGTTTTATCTGATGTTTCCAGACGTATTGCATCTGCAGTGTATGGGTTCATAACTATGTTAATTAATCTCGGTAATTTCAGGTATCCTACAGGCAGATTTTATTGAGCCAACACATAACAAACAAGATTTTGAGAGAACTTCCCTGTTTCAAAAGCTTGAAGTGCGATTGAAGGATATGACATGGGAATACTGGTATAGTGTTTTGTAGTGATCTCTGGTCTTGTCCTGCTCTACTTTGTAGCATTTTAAGCATTTGGTTTGTGTAATTTAAGTTTGTGTGCCAAGCAATACACATGTATGTTTAAATATTTTTTAGATTATTTAAGAATTAATATCTAAGAGGGTGAGTCCTGGTGCAACGGTAAAGTTGCACCTTAGCACTGGTTGGTTGTTTGAATCCGGAAACTACCTCTTTGCTCAGCGTGACAAAATAGCTCTAAACCATAAAAGATGCCATGCTGAGTTAGGTTGTTCAACCCACAGTTTACCCTGCCAATCCTGGTTGGCCAGTCCACCTTTTTTTGAGAAAATGAAAATTTTCTCAGAAAAGCGTTTTTTTTTTTCTTAATAATTTTTTTAGTACTTTTAGGAAATCAAAAAGCATGTTTGTTATTGTTACTTTGTTTTGTAGACTCAATTTCTCTAGGGCTAATATCAAAATTTATATTTAAATAGGATTTAGGCTAAGTTTTTAATATACTTTTGGTTTTTTAACTAAATTTGTCAAGTTGGAACCTTTTTTCCTACTTTTGATGGGCTCGTCTTCTAGCCATCCAACCCACCCCCGCATGTAGGGTGAGCCATGATTTCCAGCCAGCCATTAGTTGGTGGGTCAACCTGCCCTAACCTGTTTTTGGCATGCTGGTGGTGGGCAGGTTAAAATGGATTGGGCTTGCCTGATTTGCCACCTATACTCTTTACATAGACAAGGGTAAGACTGTGTGTACTATACTCTTCCACTCCTATGCCTTTGCACAAATGAAGAGCCTTCTGTCAGTGCAATTGTAGTTTAGTTTAGCATTAATATCTGACATATCCAGTACTCTATTTAAACTTCTGCAGGGATACACATTGTACATTGTTTGGATACAAAGAAAAGAGGAAGCTTAAACCTGGGATTACATCAATGCATAAACCACTGGCTGTAGAAAAACCAGTTATATTGAACAAAAGTTCCTCCTCTCTTGTCAATGCAAAAGCATACGGGAATTCCTTACAGTGTTCCAAAAATCTGCAAAGACCGGAACAAGGTAACGACTTTTATGAGAAACAAAACCTTATACCATTAGCTTAACCAACTTTATCTAGCTAATGTTTCTTCATTCAGGTTCTCAGAATAAGAGGAAGAACACACATGAACTGGTAGATCTTTTGAATACACAAAAGCATGCAAGGACAGATATTGTTACCAGTGTTGGGTTCAGTCAGAATAAACAGGTCTGCATTTGCTTCATCATTATGTTGAAATTTGTTAGTGCATATCATTTAGTGGCATATTTTCAGTGATATTGTTTGTAATTTACTTAGGGAACATGTAGTGTATTAGAGATCCCACATCGACTGGAGATAAAGTGAGTTTATAGTATATAAGTGAGTGCAAACCTCACTTTACAGGCCGGTTTTGTGAGGGTGATTTATATTTAAGTCCACTTTTTAACATGGTAGAGCCCGTCTTAGCAAGATTTGTAGTTTGTTGGTCTTATTGAACCACCTACTATCGGGAGATTTTTTTATTTGTTGGGCCTATCGTTTTACCCGTTATCGGGTTGCTATAAGATCATCCATTAATGTCAAATTTCACGCCCGAGATGTATATGTCTCGACGTGAAGAAGTGTGTTTAAGATGATTTTGTAGTATATCGGTGGGTGCAAATCTCACCTTACAAGTAAGTTGTGTAAGGTTGCATTAGACTTCAAATCCATTTCTTAACATAGTGTACAAAACAATGGTAACGGTCAAATTTGTTTCCATTATTGATACACCTTAGCTCCATTTTTTCCTCTTGTTCTTTATCAGAATTCCATGATTTATGTTGTAGTTAATAATTCCTTGTATTGTTTTAATTACATAATTAAGATATTTAATTAAATTTCATAATTAGGAGGCTTAATAGGTTGACAATATATTTTATATTTGCATATCACGATTCTTCTTCTCAATCACACCATAGGTGTTATGGGAGTAGAAAAGTCATGATTAATACCAAGGTTTTCAAAAAGAGCTAGTTTTCATTACCACTAGTAGACTCCGTACTTGTATTAGTTCAAGAGGTCTTTGGATAGAAATATCATTTACATTTTTAAAAGAACTTTTAATATGCTTTCCTTTTTTGCATGAGAAAATTGTCTTTGAATGACATCATTGGCAAACCCCTTATAAGACTATGTTTTTGTAATTTTGAGAGTAATCTCGAGCTTGCACGTCCACATTCTCTATACCACAACACCAATGGTCTTCTTTGATTGTCATGAGACAAGAAATCTTGAGCTAATAACTCTTCCATAACAATTTGGCTCCATCACTGTTGTTGACTATACATTGGTCAGTGTTAAACAAAACACTATATCCACTGTCACACAATTGGCTTATGCTAAGCAGGGTTGTGTTTTAGACCATCAACTAAAAGAACTTTATTAATATACGATGAAGGTTCCAAACTTACTTGACCAATACTAATTATCCTTCCATTATGGTCTCCTCCAAAAGATACCTTCCTCTTTTCTTCATTTTCAGGTCTCGGAATATAGACCTTTCTCCTATCATGTGACAGGAATAGCCACTATCCTGCTACCTAGACACATGTCTTCTTTGCTAGGTTGAAAGTGTTTGCTAGAGGAGCTATTTTATTTTTAGGTACACATACTTTTCTGGGTCCTTTGGGAATGTCTTCCAATGCAATTTCCTTTTCAAGGAACGACTACATGATACAAGTCATCTCACTAGCTAACCTCCAGTCTTTCAATCCCAAATTTTCAACATGGGACAAGGCAGATGCGGTTGTACTATCATGATTGTTGAATGCCATGACACTAGAGGTGAGTGATGCTTACATGTTTATGAAGACAACCAAGGAGGTATGAGATAGCTATAAAGCAAATTATTCCAAAGTTGGTGATGCTGCCCAAATCTGAGATTAAAATGAGATCTCTAATGCAAAACAAAGGGAATTACCTAGTCAATTAGTTAATATGCCCATACACTACAAAATGTGTGGCAGTACTTCGACCATTTTGAGCAATTTGAAGCAAAATGTAATGAAGATATTGGACCTACTCAAATACTACAAGGAGAAGGACGGGATATGCAAGTTCTTGACATGATTAAATAAGGAGTTTAATCCTGATAGAGTTCAAGTGCCAGGGAAGGACCTATCCTCACTGAATGAGACAATGATTGTATTTGGGCAGAAGAAGCCCATAAAGAAGCCCATATGGCCCAACTAGGCCCAGCTGTAGGCTCATAAGTAATTGCTCCTTAGCATTTGTAGGAAATATTTCTTACTCCTATGCAGTCCATGCCTTAAATTCCTCTAAAGGTGGTTGGGTAGTTGATTCTGGAGCCATAGACCCGTTGACAAAATCATCTACTAGGTTTATATCTTATAGATCTTGTCCAAGCAACAAAGAAATTGCACTTGCAGATGGAACTTTCCTTACAATTGAAGGATGTTATGATAAACCAAAATCTAATTTTGAAGGATGTTTTGCATGTGCCCAGATTATGTCAATGTGATTTCTATTCACTAGCTTATGTTGGATTTACATTGTTTAGTGTTGTTGGAAGTCCCATATCGACTAGAGATAAGGCCAATGTACAATATATAAGTGGGATGCAAACCTCACCTTACAAGCCGGTTTTGTGGGGTTGAGTTAGACTTGAAGCTCACTTCTAACGTGGTATCAGAGCCTGGGTTCGTGTGGTGACCGGCTCAGACGAGGCCTTGTATCGAAAGTCTTTCTGATAGTGGGTTAGGTAAGTGAGTCCCATTAAGAAGAACGACGGTACAGACAAAGGGGTACTCTCGAGAGGGAAGTACCTATGTGAAGGGACTCACACTTGAGGGGGAGATCGTTGAGAATCCAAGTGAGTCTAGATCCCATATTGAGTAAAAATGAGAAAGCTGAGCACCATATAAGGATCAAGGCCCATAAACCCATTGTCTTAAGGTTTTGGGTTAAGAGTGGTGTCAATCCCTTATGTAGTTGGGCTCATGCTCATTGGTGTTAAATCTTCCTAGCGATCCTCTCTCGAAAGACCTAACAATGGTATCAAAGCCATTGTTTAAAAAAAGCCTATCCTAGCGAGATTTCTTGGACATTCTGTTCCACCCGCTATCGGGCCGCTAACGGATCACCCACTAATTTCTAGTTCCATGCACGAGATGTATATATACTTCGGTGTGAAGGGGTGTGTTGGAAGTCCTACATCGACTAGAGATAAAACAATTTCATAGTATATAAGTGAGGTGCAAACCTCATCTTACAAGCCGGTTTTGTGGAGTTGAATTAGGCTTAAAGTCCATTTCTAACAAGTGTTTTTTAATCCTACAACCTGCCTATTTTTGGATTAGAGAATAGGTAAAGATGATTGGACTTGTCAAGGAAGACAATGGGCTCTACCTTCTAGAGGATGCTAACAAAATACGTAGCACCAAGGGTCCATTTTCTTTGTCTTTGCTGTCAGAAATGTTTCTTAACTTATTTAAAAAAGTTGACATAAAAAATCTTTCATTGTGATACTTGCAAATTTGGAAAGTACAAGCGTGTTGATTTTTCCTCTAGTAATAAAAGAATAGTTGTTCCCTTTGCATTAATACTTAGTGATGTATGGAGACCCTCTAGTATTCCTAACCTAGGAGAAACTCCTCATTTATTGATTGTAGTTATTTACTTGCTTTCTTTGGACTTCATACTCTGCCACTATAAATATTTGAAAAGGTTTTTTATGCCAACTTTACTCTTTCATTTTATGTAGACCACTGCAACTCCAGCTGGCCAGGTGGAAGACCCGAAGAATTTACATTTAATTCAACAAAATAAGCAACTGCGTGCAAAGTGAGTATATTTTTAATTGCAGTAACTTTGATATGCTTTATTTGTATGAAATACTATTCAGCAAGTTGGATCGGCTTCGAATGTTGCTCACTTTTGCTGGCAAACAGCAGCTATGTTCAATTATCTTCATTTTGATTCTACCAATATTTGCCAAACTTAGTTATGGCCTCCAATCTTTTCCCTGCAGATGTCTAGAATTTGAAAAGACAGGAGAAGAACTTAATCTCAAGGTAATTTTTACAAAGTAACGAAGTTTGGTGAAGTTACTTTGCATATTCTGGTTGCCTAATTCACATTGAACAACTTTATTCACAAAGAATGAAATGCGTAGCGTAGAGTTCTTTTTTCTTTCTGGCTTTTGAAGTTTGTTAAAATTGAGAGAATGAACATCCATTTGAAGGAAAAATGGTTATGATTGTACAGGTGGCGAATCTTAAAAGTAAAATACAAGAAGCGGAAGATGAGTACCAACGGCTTTTGGCAGAAATAAAGTCCGTGGACGTGAAAGAAGAGTAGTTGTGCAGTGCAGATGTAAGTTTTTGTTTAATTCTTGGTTTGTAGAATGTTGTATGTATAGGCTAATCCTTTTTGATGTCTGGGGCTCACTAGGTTTTGAGGAATTTGAAAATGATGATAGGGTCTGAGTCTTTGTTTTTCAGGCTTCCTATTCCTGTATCATATGTACATGGAATGGAAGTGAGCCACAGCAATCGGAACTTCCACCTCTTGTAAAGTACTTTTCAAACTTTAACTATAACCAATTCATCTTTTCTTCTCATTCATTTTTTCGATTCATTCCGCCAAATTCTATTACTCTCATATTCAATATTACTTATTTTATTTGTATTATTAGAAAATAACAAAAGTTAAAAAATATCCCCCTTTTACATAATAGTTAAGATACATGGTAAAGATATAAAGTGACTCACAATCTAAACTAAGCAATATCATGTATCAAATCAGAGTCATTAAATGACATAATTTTTTAAAAATTTATTATTTTAATAAAATTGAATCAATGCGCGAAATTTTCTAAAAATGTAAGAGAACAGACTATGTTAAGAACCACAATGTAACATCGCGAATGATTTGTTTATTTAGCAATAGAAAAGTAAAATACTTACCGTAATAATTTGTCCCTAAAGTTTTGTTTGTTCAGTTATTAATAATTTTTTAAATTATATAGTAATTATTAATTAAACTTGTAAATATATTTAAACTTGTAAATATTCAGTTATTATATTTAAACTTGTAAATATTAATTATTAAATTGTTATTATTTAATTATTAATTAATAGATAGTGTTAATTTTATAATTATTTAATTAATAAAAATTTCACGATTAGTACATGTTAATAATTAAATTTTAATTGCTAATTGTTATTGAATTCGTAAACTTAGTAAACTTCTAAAGTTAATAAATAATTTTAATTTTACTAATTATTAGTAAATATTTTACTTAATTTATTGTAATTAAAATTGTAAGCAATAAGTAAATAATATAATAAATGATATTAAATATTTAATTAATATCAATCTAACAAAGATTAAATAATTTTAATATAATTATTAAAATATGTATTTGATAACTAAAAATTAAACAGGTACAGGACAATATAATTTAACTTTTTAAAACTAAATTAAAGAAAAAAAAAATAAACATGTCTTGTGAATTGGGTTCTCCAAACAAAACCAGTTCACACTGCTACAGTATCTGTTAGAAAATAAAACATTAAGAAAAGCTTTTACTTCTGGAATATTTTTTTATTGTTTAATAATAAAAAAATCTCGTGAAATCCACATATTTATTGTTAAAAATCTCTTATTGTAGCATCAACCAGCACATTTTTTGTTTCTTTATTTATTTTATTAACGATATAAAAATATGATATTTCAATTAGATTGACGACTCATATATTAATAATTAATAATATTATACATTTTATAAAATAAAATTATATTTAAAAATTATACAAATATATGACAAAATCAGAAAAAAATAACAATCAATCAAGCTTATATTATTTGAAAGAAGTTTGTATTACATAAACCTCCTTTTCCCACTGGATACTTATTCAAGAACAATAAAATATTAAATAATAAAAATGCAAAAATAATTAAAGATGAATCAACCAAAATAAATAAAATTAAAAGGTAAATTTATTTTCCATATGAAAATGAAACCTGTTCTCCATGTTCACTGTCTTGAAACTTACCCTTCTGAACACCAACCTGCCCGCTGCCCGTAACCTAAATGTGAAGTGTTTGCCCTAAAACCACACTTTGGCTCTATAAAAGTCTCACTTTCTCTCCAAATTTTCTCCCACCTCTGCTTTCTCCTTTTGTACATCTATCTTCTTCTGCTTTCACTTCATTGCATATTCTCCTTCTATATGTCAACAAATAAACACTTTGGTCTCTGAAACCTTTTTCATTTCTTAATTTGATTTCGGCTTCATATCTATGGCTAATTTCTTTTGTTTATGTTCTTTCATTAATACCCTTTTCACTCCTCTTTTCAAGTGGTGCAAAACACTTCCATCCGCATGTGACACGTGATGAACATGACGGCCATATTTTGCACAAATTGAATTTTCACAGTTTGATGCACAAATTCAGTGCTTCAAGCTGCTTCTAATAAGAGGTTCATGTGATTCTTTCAAAGTTTGCATAACCCTCTTTCAACTTTGAAGCATACACTTTTTTTTTAACCACCAAACTCTTTTGTTCATCTGCTTTCTCTTCTATGACTATCAAAGATGGAAACTTTAATCTAACAACCTTTGACTTGAAGAGAAAAATAATGGAATATGGATAAATAAAAAGTGTAGTTGCTTTGGTTGATACCTTTTCTTAGCAAGTAAAAGGGCATGTAGATCTGCCCTTTGAGAAAGACCTAAAAAAGGAATAAAAAGCATATTCTTTAGCAAATATTCTTTTTCTAATAAAGATAACTTATCTGGTCTAACTGTTTTGATTGAGTAATTGGTATGATATTTGATCAATTTTTACAAATATTTTTCTTACCAATCATTCTTATTACATTTTATTTTCTTGAGTTCTTGCATTTTAATGTTTTGGAAAACCCTATTTTTAGTTTTGTAAAATTAAAACTAAAGTAGAGACCATCTATTGTAGTGAATCAACTTTTGCAAGAGTAAAATCTCATTTTGATATTGACATATTCTAAATCCCTAAATTAATTGGACTCAATTCCATTTTTGTCAAAAATTACATGGATCTCAACTTGTAGCAGTTTGTCATCTTTATCTGTATTTGGATTAAAAATAGAATAATGTTTGTAGGTCATAACTCAGATGAATTGATTCTTTCTAGTTTTTATGGGTATGAAAAGATGTTTTTATATTTCATTTATGTAAATAACTATAACATTTCCAAAAAAAATCAAAGACAAAAGAAACATTCACATTATAATTCAAAATAATAATATTATATATATATATATTAATCTAAATTCTAATATGTATTATTATATTATTAAAAGATATACTGGCTATTGTTTTTTGAGGTGTGTTTTTTGATTTTGTTTAAAAAAGAGGACTAAACTATAAAGAATTTACTGTTGAGACTAAAATTCTATTTTATCTTACTTGGAGAGATTAAAATACACTTAATTCTTAAAACGTTTTACACCGACTTTGAGATCATTCTAGGACAGTTTGCAATACACAATTGCATTAGCTATGAACAACACTATGTATATGGCAAAGAAATATTTTAAAAAATATATAAAACAAACTAAAATGAAATTAAACTTAATATGTATGATTGTTTGATAGAGGTAAGTTGTTTTTAAAAAATACACAATTTTTATTACATAGATAAGGTTTATATATTGTTTACCCAAGACCTGTCTACTGAATACAGTATTAAGAAAATGTGTGTCAAATGTCTTTTACAATAAAGTGAAGGGTAAAAGGTCATTTGCTTTTTTAATTTAATTTTAATCTATTTTTTCATACAATTAAGCTGGTTTTTTGTTACATAACTAATAACTTAAATAAACTATCTTAAAGAATTTAAATGTCGATTCTAATTGATAAGCGCGTAAAGAATTTAAAATTGAAATGAAGTTTTTTTATGCAGTAAAAATCAAGTCAAAGATAAGGATATAATTAGCTACTATAATGTCAGATATTATTAAAAAGACAAATAAATGGAAATATATTTTTTCTTTTGTTAAAACATAAATAAATAATAAAAAGAAACTGAAAAAATTGTAATGATTTAGAGGAGCTGCAATGATAATTTATGAAGATAACTTTCCCCCAACAAATCAATTCAAATGAATGATCATGTGATGATGTAGAGAGAACATTTTATAAAAAAAATGTTAATTTAGAGAAGGAAATGGTTATAATATAAGATAGTTTTTTTTTTTAGGCTACATTGTTGTCATTTGCCACATTTAATAATACTGCATTCACAAAATGTTCAAAAGGAAAGAAAAACTTATTTAACCTATTTTTTTTATCTAGATAGTTGCGTAGCTGATTAAATTATACTATACTTAAGTTTTAGTTTTATAAACTTTTTTGCCTCTTTTAATGATGATGAAAGTTTAAACATAATTTTTATTCTAATAAATTATTAGCTTTTCATTAGAAACATTACAAAAAAATTGGGATTAACTACAGGTCAAATTCGTAAAAAATACTTAAAATTTGTAAGCAAAATTTAGTTACTTACGATCAAAGAAAATCCATAGGTAAAAAGTTTTAGAATAATAATTACATGCAAATTTTTAAACTCGTAGATATATTTATACAAAATAATCTATAGGTAACGAGTGTATGTGATTATCTATGGATTCATATAGGTAATTAGACATGAATGGTATTCATAAGTAATTATGTATAAATGAGATGCGTAGATAATTAAGTATTAATTATATTCATGGTTAATTCTTGTTCTAAATCAAAGTTTAAATAAAATATTACAAAAATATTAGTACATTGAAATTCATTCGTGTTTCTTTAACAAAAATTTATTTTCGTCAAAAATATCAAAATAGCTCTGTTTGACTTGTTTAGACTTGACCTATTTTAGACTTGTAAAAATTGAGTTGGTCTATCATATAAAAACGAGTTGAGATGTTGAACTCGACCTGCCGAATAGCAGTTGTGAGCTGATCCACCTAATCTACCTTTTTCCACATTTATTTTGTTAAATGAACTTGCAATTTTTGTATGCATCCCAATCGTTAAATGGGTCTGCTAAATTGATTTATGTGGAATGTGAAATATATACTAACTTTAATAAAAGGGAAGTAAAGACGTAGAGTATTAAAGTCGAAGAAAAATAAGCCATTTTTTTAGCTTTGGCTTGTAACGTATCTCCCATGCGAGGGAGCAAACAAAACAACTCCAACCAAGTAAAAGGCCTCAATCATAGTGATGTCAAAAAAAATTCGTACCTATAAGTATTCGCTGATAAAACTCGCAACAGGTAGAAAATGTTATATATAATCAATATTGCAAAAGCCGTCCATTGCACCAACGAGAACGTGATTTTCAGATGCAAATATGGTGCACTGTTGCAACCATATATTTTAAATGTTGGATTTCATTCTTTCTAATTCTCTCCTCCTTTCTCTCTTATATTTCTTCTCTCATTCTGGATTTATTTATTTACTCTTTTAAGTGTTATCTTGCTAGTTTTGAGATCCTCGAAAATTCCGAGAAGTTCTTGTTGTATCCTGGGGGGCTTGCGCAATACACGCGGGTAAGTCCTTAAGGGTAGTGAATCCACACGCCTCGGAAATTCTTTTGGTTCGTGATTTTGTTAGTTATTACAACAATCTTAAGGACTTATGGCTAACAACAACAACAACAATAACACATCCTCTACGGATAATCCAAATACTGTTTCCGGAGCTCAGATAGTCTTTGCGAAACCTTTTCCGGATGTGTCAAAAATTGAGGTATTCTCTAGACAAAACTTCCAGAGTTGGCAAGAACGTGTGTCTACCCTTTTAGACATGTATGGAGTTGCTACTGCTCTCACATCCTCAAAGCCCAACTCCAATATCCCTTCAAAACAAGTTGAAGATTGGATTCATGCAAATAACGTATGCCGACACACTTTACTTAGTGCATTGTCTAATGATCTGTTCGATGTGTATTGTTCATAAAAGGAAGCGAAAGAAATTTGGAATTCGTTGATCCTCAAATATACTACTGAAGACGTAGTTAGACAAAGATTCATCATAGGAAACTACTACCACTGGGAGATGATTGAAGATAAGGACATTAAAATCCAAATCAACGAATATCACGCTGCTTGAAGATATCAAAGCAGAAAACATAATCCTTCCTGATGAGTTTGTTTCAGAACTCCTGATTGAGAAACTACCGTCATCTTGGATTGACTATAAACAACAGCTGAAACACAAGCACAAGAAGATGTCGCTTCAAGAGCTCATCACACACATCATAGTCAAAGATACCAACAGGCAGGAATGTGCTACTGCAAGGGCCAACACATTATCTACAAAAGCTAACATTGTAGAAGAAAAGGTACGAGAATAAACCTGATCACAATAATAAAAGTAATTTTCGAAATTCCCGTCCTAAAGGATCTAACCCCACCTTTAAGAAAAAGGGAAATTGCTTCGTATGTGGGAAGCCTGGCCATCATCCACCTCAGTGCAGGCGTAGAGCAAGAAATGACAATCCTCCTAGAGCAAATATAGCTCAAGGGGAAGATACTATATTTGCGGTCGTTTCACAAGTAAATTTGATGACCAATGTGAGTAAGTGGGTGGTAGACTCTTGTGCTACCAGGCACATCTGTGCAAACAGAAGTGCTTTTACCTCCTATACCAGTATAGGGGAAGGAGAAGAACACGTCTATCTTGGTGACTCTAGGACAACTCCTATCCTTGGGAAAGGAAAGGTTCTTTTGAAACTCACATCAGGGAAGACTTTGGCCTTGAGTGATGTGCTGCATGTGCCCTCTATTAGAATTAATCTAATATCTGTAGCACTACTGGGAAAAGTTGGGGTTAAAGTGTCATTTGAATATGACAAGATTGTAATGACAAAAAATAATGTTTTCGTGGGAAAGGGATATTGTGATCAAGGTCTCTTTGTACTCAATATTTCAAAAATTATTAATGAATCTTCTTCTGCTTATATCGTTGACTTGTATGATATGTGGCATGCTAGATTAGGACATGTGAATTCTTCATATGTTATGAAATTGCAACGACTATGATTAATTAATATGCATGATAAACAAAGTGGTAAATGTGATATATGTGTAGAATCTAAAATAACAAAGAAAACTTGTTATCGTGTAGAACGTCAATCTGAATTATTAGGGTTAATTCATTCTGATCTAGCCAACTTAAAACAGACTATGTCTAGAGGTGGTAAACATTATTTTGTAACCTTTATAGATGATTATTCTAGATACACTAAAGTGTACTTAATTAAGCATAAAGATGAAGCTTTCGATGTGTTTTTAAAATATAAGGCAGAAGTAGAAAATCAATTGAATAAGAAAATTAAAAGGATTAGATCAGATAGAGGTGGTGAATATGTTCTGTTTAATGAATATTGTGTTAGAGAAGATATCATCCATGAAGTAACCCCACCATATTCACCCGAGTCTAATGGAGTAGCTGAGAGAAAGAATAGAACTCTTAAGAAAATGATGAATGCCATGCTTATTAGTTCTAGTGCACCTGATAACCTTTGGGGAGAAACCCTTCTTACTGCATGTTTTTTACAAAATAGGATACCTCATAATAAAACTGGTAAAACACCTTATGAGTTGTGGAGAGGTTATCAACCTAATCTTAAATATCTAAGAGTGTGGGGGGTGCCTAGCTAAGGTAATGTTACCCGATCCTAAGAAAAGAAAAATAGGCTCTAAAACCTCTGATTATATGTTTTTAGGTTATGCCGAACATAGTGTTGCCTATAGGTTTCTTGTTGTTAAAAGTGATGTAATTGAGCATAATACTATTGTGGAGACAAAAAATGTTGAGTTCTTTGAACATATATTTCCTTTAAAGGTTAGTGGGACACTTGAACAATCTATAGATAATAATAAGGATGCCATGTGTGAGGTTTTAAGAAGAAGTAAAAGACAAAGGAAGGAAACTTCTTTTGGAGATGACTTTTATACCTATATGGTTGAAAATGATCCAACAAGCTTTCTAGAGTCTACTAGAATTTCTGATTCAAAACAGTGGGATAAAGCCATTACGACTGAAATTGAATCAATTCAAAAAAATAATAATTGGACCTTAGTAGATTTGCCTAAAGGAGCAAAACCCATTGGTTGTAAATGGATATTTAAGAAAAAGTATCACCCAGATGGATCCATAGATAAGTATAAATCAAGGTTAGTAGCAAAAGGTTTTACTTAAAAGTCCAACATAGATTACTTTAACACCTTTGCCCCTGTGACTAGGATTTCCTCAATTCAAGTTTTGTTAGCCTTAACAGCTACCCATAAGCTAGTGATACATCAAATGGATGTTAAGACTACTTTTCTAAATGGTGATTTAGAGGAGGAAATCTATATGACTCAACCTGAGGGGTGTGTTGTCCCTGGTCAAGAAAATAAGGTATGCAAGCTTTTAAAGTCTTTGTATGGGTTAAAACAAGCACCTAAACAGTGGCATGAACAACTAGATAATGTCTTACTATGTGATGGTTTATTACCTAATGATGCCGATAAATGTGTGTATTATAAATCTGAAAATGGTGAATGTGTCATTATATGTTTATATGTGGATGACATGTTAATATTTGGTACATGCATTGATATATATTCTAGAATTAAATTGTTTCTAGGATCTAATTTTGAAATGAAAGACATGGGTGAAGCCAATGTGATTTTAGGTATTAGAATCATAAGGATGAGAGATAGTATATTACTATCCCAAGAACGATATATTGAGAAACTTCTTAGGAAGTTTGGATATTATGAGTTCAAACCAGTGAGTACCCCTTATGATGTTAACTCTAAATTAATGAAAAATAGAGGAGAATCTATTTCTCAACCTCAATATGCCCAGATAATTGGGAGCTTACTACACTTAATGAGCTTTTCAAGACCTGATATTGCTTATGCAGTAGGTAGACTAAGTAGGTACACTCAATGTCCTAATCAAGAACATTGGGATGCACTTGCAAGACATTTGAAATACTTACGAGGTTCAATGGTATAGTGATGCTAACTGGATCTCTGATTCAGATGAGATAAAATCCACTAGTGGTTATGTATTCACACTTGGGCGTGGTGCGATTACATGGAGATTAGCCAGGCAAACAATTATTGCAAGATCAATAATGGAATCTGAGTTTGGTGCTCTCGAAATGGCTGGTAGTGAGGCTGAGTGGTTGAAAAACTTCTTAGCCAACATTCCTCTAGGAATGAAACCAACCCCATTTGTTTTAGTTCATTGTGATTGCCAATCAACAATAGCTATAGCTAAAAACAAGAACTACAATGGGAAGAACAAACATATTCAATTTAGACATAATTTGGTTAAACAACTGCTAAAGAGTGGAATTATTTCCATTGATTATGTGAGGTTAGAACAAAATCTAGTAGATCCTTTCACTTAACCCATGGGAAGAAACATGGTATTAGAAACATCGAGGGGAATGGAACTTAAGTCACTTGCAAACAAACAAGTGATGACAACCCAACCTTTGTGATTGGAGATCCCATGAATAATGTTCATATAGGTAAAAACAAGTCACTTGTTAGTTCTGATAGCACTAAATTGATTTTAAATCAATTATGTCCATTCCTATGGTGTGTGTGTGTGTGTGAAAGTGCTAGAGACTGCAATATTGAGAGGTTAAACTTTGCAATTAAAATTCTATGTGATGTGAGAATTTTAATTTAAGCAAATTTTTAGTGATTTTCATATCCCTTATGGGTGGTGTATGATTTGCAGCATACACTTGATGAAATCACCTATATGAGTGTCAAGTGGGGCCGCTTGTATGAGATCTTGGCATGATCTCTAGAGCACTCATGAACACCGGGCACACGCATGGCCTAGTAAGCGCAACACAACGATAACAACAAAGAATTGTGGGGGTGTATTGTGATTGATGAACCGCTAACACATCAAGTGTCCTTGGTTCATATAGCTTGCTATACCAACTACATTGTGTGTTAAGTTTCCTAATCTATGACTGGTTCATATAGCTTGCTATGCCACCTCTAATGCATTACATCCTATGTGAAACCCAGAATTTTCTCTTTTCTTCTTTCTTTCTCTTTTCTTTTGTAATATGTGGGGGATTGTTAATATAATATCAATATTCCAAAAGCCGTCCATATATCTTTTCGGATGCAAATATGGTGCACTGTTGCAACCATATATCTTAAACGTTGGATTTGTTATGGATATTTTCTCCTTCGCAGGCCATGGATTTTGGCCCATTTATGTCCCCATCCACCATCTATAAATAGAGCATCATTCTCCTTCCTCAAACACACACTTCCATACTCTCATTCATTCTTTCTAGTTCTCTCCTCCTTTTTCTCTTATATTTCTTCTCTCATTCTGGGTTTATTTATTTACTCTTTTTAAGAGTTATCTTGCTAGTTTTGAGATCCTCGGAAATTCCGAGAAGTTCTTGTTGTATCCTGGGGAGTTTGTGCAATACATCGCAAATAAGTCCTTAAGGGTAGTGAATCCACATGCCTCGGGAATTCTTTTTGATTCGTGATTTTGTCAGTTATTACAACATGAAATGGGTATTGTAAATGGACACCCGCGGGTAACGGGTACGTGTACAGATATCATAGTATCCATACCCGTGGATACCCGTACCCGCTATGTTTTAATTTAAATAAAAAAAGTAAAAAATATGATTAAAACATTAACACTTTGAAATTGAACGGGTTAGTTTTTATCAATTGGTTATAAAAAATTTATATTTCTAAACTGTCATTCAACACTATTTAAATGAGTTATTTGCATTTTGTTTGAAATTTATAAATATTATGCATTGTATTTTTATTTGAATTTATGATTAAAATATATTGTTTAATATTAAATTTTTCTTTTGTAAATACCCGTAGGTACCGTGGATATTAAAAAAATATATGGGTACTTGCATAACGGATACTTGCACGGATATGGGTACGGGTACGAGGCAGATATTTTTCCAGTAGCTAGGGTTCTTCCACTTTAATACTCTGCATCTTGACTTCCCTTTCATTAAAGTTAGTATATATTCCATATTCCACATAAATCAATTTAGTAGACCCATTTAACAATTGAGATGCATAAAAAACAATGCGACAGGTTTTTAAGCCCTATCCACTGCATAAAAAACTATGCATACATGTTGTGAGCCCAATGAGCTGGCAGGCTGGGCCGACGGGTTCAAATATGTGTCTTGACCTACCTTTTTATGGCGAGCTGGCTGGTTGGCATGTTTTGTCGTCATGACTTCTTCAATTATGGCAACAATTATGCAGCAAAATTCATGCGATGTAAGTATGTTACAACATATCATGATCTTTATCTCCAAAAGGGTCCAAATCCTTTGTTGAGCTTAAGCCGCAAGTTGTGGTTCCTATGCCGCAAGTAAAGGGATGAGTTACTAGTTCCATAACTGATTGAGGAATGCTGGCGTGGGAGGTTGAATTTTCTAAACCCATCTACCACTAGTTAGGATCTTGTTCATTTTCTTGTACTTGTTGGTTATCTTCTTAATGTTATTTGTCGAAGCTAGTAGGTATTGTAGAATCACTTGAAGAAATGTTTCGATGGATTGGAATTGAGAACTCATTTCGTGAATATGCTTCTCACTAGTTGCTAGTTGTTGTTTCGGTTGGTTAATCTATTGTGAATCATTTTACTGACTAGAACATGCTCGTGTTAAAACATTCATCCTGTGGAGCAATATATCCCACTCCATCACATACACTCGTCCCTTATACCTTCTACCTACAACTTCTAATCAACATCAGTTCCTAAGTGAATTCAGTAGGGTCTTTCATAAACTTGAATTGAGATATTCTTTTTCATAAACTTGAATTGTATGTTTAAGTTAGTTAAGATATAAGTGATGTAATAAACGAGTCTAGTAATGATAAGACTAAAGTCTTAAGTCTAAAATTCATGCTCAATATACCCATGTTTTGATAATAATATAATAGACAATAAATTTTTGACATATCTAAACAAGTTACCTAGTGAGAAACATGTACTAGAAGAAACATAAGACAATAAAGTATCTTTCTATTCATAAAGGCATCATCAATTAAGAACATTATCGTGTTTACTCTCAAGAATCACTCTACTAATAGAGAAATAAGATAAAAATAAGGAACACAAGAATATAACATGGAAACTCCAAAATCGAAAAAAAACCACGACCGTTGTATAAAGACAACCAGAGAATAATAATATGTGAAAATTTGTACAAGAAATAGACTACCCTCCCATGCTATTTAACCCCCAAGTGCACCCACACTCTGCAAAGCAATAATTTAACCCAAACCTCAACACTCTACTATAAAAGTATAAGAAAAGTCAAATACAAGTTTAAAGTGTTTTTTACTAGGGAGTGTTTTTACTAGGGCAAGAAACACCAAGGCCTGACACACCCCTAGCCAAGGGTCCTATCACAAGGAATATGGCCAAACAAATTCAAGAAGAGTTAGAATCCTCTCAACAAGGTGAAGCTAAGCTCCTCTTCACTTGGTTCATCATGAATTTAGACCTTGTATTAAGGGTCTTGTAGTGTAGGATTTCCTTTGAAGGCCTTGTATTAAGGGTCAAGTAGTAAAGGGTTTTAAAAAAAATCTTGCTTAAGTAGGGAGCCTCATATACGCCTACTTAAGAAATTTATTGAGGTTTAATTATGTTAATCTAGCTAGCTTAGGAAGGGCATCCCACACATGCCGCATGGCAAGCCCTTAGTGGAGAGTTCTTTTACAAAGATAGTGGCCATGTGTCCTTGTCCTATTGGAGAAGTTTTTCATAGATTTATTTGACATAATTAATGATTCGATTTTAGAAGAAACTCATATACTTGAAAATGTTGAAAATAATGAGATCTCAATAAATTATGTCATGAATAAGATAATATGGAACAAAAAACGAAGTCGACATTGACGAGACTTTTGCATATAACATAACGATAAATGTTATGAGTGACAATTATGATCAAGACCCAATGATCATTGACGATTGTCGACAAAGAAATGATTGACCAAAATGAAAATATGCAATAGAAGCATATTTAGATTTGCTTGCTAAATAAAATGTTTTTGGATATATAGTTCACACACTTGAGGGTGTAAAACCCGTTGGGTACAAATGGATTTTTGCCCAAAAAATAAAAATAAGAATGATGAAATTATTAGATACAAAGCATGGTTAGTTGCTTTCACCAAACCTGGTATTGATATATGAAGAGACATATTCACTAGTATTGGATGCAACAATATTTCAATATTTGATTATCCTAGTTGCAAAAGAAGGTATGCATTTACATGGATGATGTTACAACCTATTTGTACAGTTCTCTTGAGAATGATATTTATATGAAAATTCCTCAACGATTTAATTTGCTTAACAAGGAAAATTATAAGGAGGATTATTCAATAAAATTGAACAAGTCCCTTTATTTGATTAAAGCAATAAGGATGTATGTGGTATAATCGTCTTAGTGAATACTCTTTAAAATAAAGATATAGAAATGATCATATTTGTTCTTGTATTTATATGAAAATATTAGAAAATGAATTTGCTATAATTGGTTTTTATGTAGATGACATAAATATTGTTGGAATTTCTAATGAACTCACAAAGACAATTGATTACTTAAAGAAAGAATTTGAGATGAAGAACTTTGGAAGGACAAAATTTTCTTTGGAATTACACATTATGTATTTAAATAAAGATATTTTTGTACATCAAGAAGCTTATATAACGAAGGTACTTAAAAGGTTCTATATGGACAAGTCACATTTATTATGCACTCCAATGGTTTTAAGGTTGTTAGATGTTCATAAAGACCCTTTTAGACCTCTAGAAAAGGATAAAAAACTTATTGGTCCGGAAGTACCATATCTTAGTGCTATAGGAGCACTAATGTATCTTGTCAATTATAATCGACTTGATATAACATTTATTGTAAATTTGTTAGCAAGATATAGTTTTTCACTTACAAGAAGATATTGGTCTGAAATAAAACATATACTTTGTTATCTTAAGGGCACTATGAATATGGACTTATTTTGTCGAAATGATTCAAAATTATATCTAATGGGTTAAACATATGTAGGTTATTTATCAGATCCTCACAATGGTCGATAACAAACAAAATATTTATTCACATGCGGTGACACAATAATTTCATGGCGGTTCGTGAAATAAATCATAACAACTACATCATCAAATCATGCATAAATTTTAGCATTACATGAGACAAGTCGTGAATGCGTTTGGTTAAGGTCTATAATTCAACATGTGTAACAAGCTTGTGGTCTATCATCGGGAAAAATTGAATCACCCATATGTGAAAACAATAGTGCATGTATTTCTCAATTGAAATAATGATATATTAAAGGTGATAAAACAAAACATATTCTTCCAAAATTCTTTTTCACTTATGATTTTCGGAGAAATGGTGATATAGAGATCCCAAAAGATTCGTTCATGTGAAAACCTAGCAGATTTATTTACAAAGTCTTTGCCAAAAAGAGCATTTGAGCGATTGATTCACAAGATTGCACTCTATCATCTTAATGATGTAATTTTACATGATGAAGAGAAATAGAAGATGTGATGAATAATATTATATCGAAGAATAAACAGTGATGTACTTTTTTTTTATATCTTGAAGGTATTTTGAGAAAGTTTTACTCAATAAAATTCTTATAGAGATATTTTTATATAAATGATAGCACTTTTAAGAATTGTTAATTGTAGTATTATCTTAATATTATGCTCTGAAATTTTATTTTTAATTTTAATTATCTTTTTTTTATTATTTTAATTTTAATTAATATTAGTAACTAGTTTAATAATTATTTTACAAATCCTCTCAAGCTATTTCCCTTTGAAATCTATTTGTTTACTTATTTTGCTTTTATTTCAATTTATCATATTCATTTTTATTTTAAAATTAGCTCTCACTGAAATTTTAAGAATGTTCTTAACGGTCTAATGTTATATCATAGTATAAATTCCTTAACATAATATATATATATATATATATATATATATATATATATATATATATATATATATATATTTATATTAGTATAAATGTATTTTAACATGTGTATGAGTGCGTTAAAAGACTTGTTTGAACAAATTTGATTATAAAAGTTCCTAGGAAATGGAAAAATAAAATAAAATTGTCAATTAATTATTTTTAATTATATATCATAAAAATATTCTACTCATACAAACATTTCACAATTTAACTTATATATGTAAGATCCATTTTCTTTTTGTCTTAAACGTTTAGGGCTTGGCCTTCTTAGCTAGGCCCAATGTCAGCCTACTTAGTACCTCCAGGACCCCTTTCAGTCACTTAACTTCCCATTCCGTTTTCTTTTTCGCAAAGACAATTCCTTTCCCTTCTCCATCTTCTAAGCAGAAGCTCTGCTAGGGCACAACAAGAACCTCCTTGGAGCTACTCGAACTCTTCCTCTGTGTAAGTTGAGCTCGAACTTCCTCTTCTCTTTTCCATTCCAATTGTTTTGGCTCCATCTTAAGTTGTCTTTGGAGCCTTATCCTAGTCATTGTGTACCTGTTTTTTAGCTTCTTAAACTGTGTTGGAGTTGTCGTGCTCCTTTCCTCATAGGGCTCATCTGGTCAAGAGTTATAACATCTGTCATAGGTAAGGGAAGCTAGGGTTTAAAAGCTTTTTATAAATATTTCATTTTTTAGTTCTATTTCATGGTTGAGATGCGTGTTTGATGTCTGTGTGGGTATGAAAATAAACTGAATGTTGCTTGGTATTATTTGAATCTGGCTTGCATGTGCGAACAGTGATGGAACCTGATATTCTCGCCCAAGCAAGCAAGCCTCACCTAAGCGAGAGTGACAGAAACTCACTTCAGGTTTCTGCTTGATTTGTTGTTCAAGCGGTGAGCTTCTATTTTGGGCGACGAGTAATCTTGCTCAAGCGAGAAGGTCTCGCTTAAGCGAGAACTCTTAGAAACATGTAGTGCTCATTGTTCGAGCTCTCGCTCAAGTGAGCACGCCTAGCTTAAGCGAGATCACTTTGTCGCTTGAGCAAAGGCTCCTAACTTGACCAGGAATGGTGCATGAACGTGCTCTAGTGTTGCCCTTTTCTCTGAATTGGGTGTTGTCTCCATGATTGATTTGTTTCTTTTTTTTAGTATGAAGTATGATGTCACATATGTTTTATGCAATGTGATAATACTGTTATATGTTGTGCTTGGCATGAAATGAGATATGGATATGGTTGGTTGGTTGTTCATTGGCATGAGAACATAATGCTTGAGATTACATGTGGATATAGTGTGAGAACATGGATGTGGTACGAGCTAGACGTAATTCCATGAATCTCTCAGCGAGACTACATGATGGTGTTGTAGTGTATATAATTAGATAAGGATTCAAGTAAGGTTGCATTCTAAAACTCTAAAGAATTAGTCAGTCTCACATAGAGCAGACTGATTCAAGTGGTGAGAGTAGTAGGAGGTCCTAGTCTTTGGCAGGATAATGACCCTAGATGATCATAGGCTAACCTTGTGCGTGGTAGGGTGAAACCCATTGGCAATGACTCTATAGAGCAATAGAGACCACCACAAGTGCAAGCATCCAGACAATCTGATCTCTTTATATATATCCGGATAATTGAGTCATAGAGCCTTATTGTGTGCTTATATATATATAAACTAGTGTAAACACATCCGCTCCCGCGTTTGTGTGTAACATTTAAAAAAAATGGAATAAATGGAGAAAAGAAGAGAAAATAATTGTTAATTAGTGAAAGAAAAAAAACTATTAGAATAGTTTAATAAAAAAAAATATAAAAATAACTGTTAGTTTTTAAAATATAAATAGATGTGGGGAATTCTCTCTACATATACTAGCATAAACATAGGAGCCATAGCGCCTATGTGTACGCATTTTTTAAATATGTATGATATTATATTCGTAGTAGATGATGATATTGTAATATTATTAAGTTAATATACAAAATAAAATTATGTTTATTAAAAATAAAGTGAAATGAATAAAAAAAATGAAAAATAATTGTTGATGAATAAGAAAAAAAGAAGCAAAAGAAAATATAGACAATTTTATAGAAAACGTGTAAAAGTAACTATTAAGGATAAAATTTGAATTATGAAATGTAAACGCAAAAGAGAAAATCTTCTTTATATAGTTATAGATATATAAATATACATTAAGAAATTTTAATTCATGAAAATTCGCGTAGTTTTTTCTTATTTTATATAAAAAGATTTATAAAAACAGTTTATACAAACGTACGTACTTACATTTATCTTATAAACCTCACAAAACACATTACCGTGGACAGCATTAAATGGTGATGACCATAGTCGTTTTTTTGATGATGTTAACGATGAATCAGACCAACATTACAACTTAGAGCTTTGTAAAGGTAATAACATGAAATCATACATTTCCACAAAAGCCGTGGCAGCCACAAAAAAGCTGCGAATATTCAACGGTCTTAGATTTCGAAGATTTAGTCACTGAATTTTAAAAAATCATAAAGACATTCTTATTAGTTTTGATTAAACCAAAAGTTTGGTTAAATTTGTAAACAATCTCCTGAATTTTGTCGTCACATCAATTTAAGAAGAACAAAGTAGTGACAACCGAATCACTCTAAGATTGGCTTCAACAAGGGAACTTTGGTATATCTTCTACCCCTTTCGGAATTCAACCAATTGGTGATGATTTGGAATTGCATGACTCAAATTTTGTTGTGAAAAAAATGGTGTGAAGATGAGTAGGATTCCTCTTATGTGAAGAGTGGTTTCAACATTGGCAAACACATTCAACCATGCTCCAAAGTGGGTTGTTTCATAGATAACACATGTTTTGAAATATGATATGTTAAAGAGTGAAATATTTTGTGTATGTTGTCAAGAGAAGCAAGTAAATTTTTTTGATTGTGAAATTGATCACAAGATATGAGAGAAGTGTGTGTCTAGCTGTATTCCAACAATTGAATGGTTACCTCACTACTAAAGAAAACACCTCTATTCCGTACGTGATTGCATCATTTTGTTTCCTTTCATATCTTTTTTATTGATTATTTGAGCTGGGTAAGCCAAATGGGGAAAAACAAAATAAGAGTTTTAAAAACTATGGTGGTTAGTTTGGATGATGAAATGACTTTCAAATAAGTATTGTTGTCATTTTTGAACTACAAATAAGCCTTGAATGATAGCATATGGCTCATTCTTAGGTCGCCAAGTATCATACATTGAAGAAAAAGAGTGTATGCCTTTGTTTTTTTATGAGGGGTGAATCGGTTTTAAAGCTTTTTCGAAAAAAAAAATCACTTTCTTTAAGTTTCTTTTTTTAAAATTGTTTTAGTTTGAAAGCCATAATGTATTTAGTTTGATATCCCAATTGATACAAAGATAAAAAAGCAATACAAAGTGTGAGAAACCTAAGCGATGGTTGTATAGGCGTTGAACCAAAACGATGTAAGCTTCCCAAAATAATCATTGACTAATTTTTCATCTTTATCAATTCGATTTTTCTCTTCAATGAGAGAAACCTAGTAGATTTGACTACGTTTCTACCATCAAATTCTTATTGGATTTTGTGTTTAGGTTTTTCAAAGTTCGTAGTTTCGGTAAAAGTGTGATAACGAAGCCTTTAATGCAAGCAAGTATAATGACTTTTTCTATTTCTTGTGTTTCTCCTTCTTGTGAGCTTTAATAAGAGAGCTAATAGTATTGTCTCTTAATGATTATGGATTGACTTAAGAGATCACAACATTCTATATATCTTCGGATCTTAAATACAAGCATCATCTTCGATATCCAAATATGATAGTTTTCACTTTTAAAAATTGGAATGACAAGTGACCAATTTTTGGAAGATATATTTACAACATGCTTGCTCAAAAAATAAATCACTTTATACTATATGCATTCAACCTCACTAAGCTTAGTCCTCCGTGTAAAGTTTGCTTCACAATCGGAAGGATGTAATATGATAAAAATATAAAGCTAGTGAAACTTGGACAGAAAAAAGATAGACTAAAAATAGAGAATAAGAATTAATAAAACTCATAAACGAAAATGTCTATCTATAGACTTACAACCAATTTGAAATTTCTAAAATGTCTAACTTTGATAAATTTGAAATTTAAACTAACTTACCAAAATAAACAATAGAAAAGACAAAATATTCAATGATAACTATTGTAACGTCCCAATTAAATAAATAAATCCAATTTAATAAAATGCCCCATACATAAATATCCAGAGTACAGAAATTGGGATATGAAGGTACACAGTACCCCAAACATATTCATAACAAAAGAAAAGAGGCATCACACTGCCTAACGTAAGTATAATAGATCAAAAGTAGCACAAGCTCTTGTCCAGGACAAGAGAAATCTAACTAATAACATTTCTTCAGTGGAGGGCTCCATAGAGAGCCCAATACCAGTCCATAATCATCAAGTTGCAGCATCCCTATTGTCATTACCACTGCCACGGGCTCTCACATCTGCTCACATCAATAGAATCGATGATCATCGCAAAGGAGAAACACCCACACACAAACATACAAGCAAACAAAAGGGTAAGCTAGTGTAAAAGATTCTTATATCATATCATTCAATATTCAATCACATAGTAAAGCATAAATAACGGGAAACCACACAAGGGATACTGAACCATTTAAGACTCCAAGGCTAGACTATCTGGATACGCGTATTGAGGCACCACCACGAGACCGTGGAATTACGTTCTGGCAGTGAGGCATCACCACGAGGCCTTCGCAGAATTACATCCTTACATGAGGCACCACCACGAGGCCTTCGTGGAATTACGTCCTGGCCTTGAGGCACCACCACGTTACCCTCGTGGAATTACGTTCTGATGTTGAGGCACCACCATGAACTCTCACCTCGAGGTTCATGGAATTAAGTCTAATAGTTGAGGCACTCTACACCTAATGGACTAAGATTCCATCTCCACCTACAGCTTCATATCCCTGAATTTCTCTAATAGTTCCACCTCCTTGATTATAAGGTGTGCAGTATGCACAGTCTTTCTACTCAAGGCATCTGCTACCATATTTGCCTTCCCCGGATGATATAGCAGTTCGAAGTCATAGTCCTTCAGGAATTCCATCCATTGTCTCTGTCTCATGTTTAACTCATTCTGATCAAATAAGTACTTGAGACTCTTGTGATCGTTGAATACACAGAACTGGGCACCGTAGAGATAGTGCCTCTAGATCTTCAAGGCAAACACAATAGCCGCCAACTCCAAGTCATGAGTGGGGTAGTTTCTCTCATGCATCTTGAGTTGCCTTGAAGCGTAGGCCACTACCTTCTTCTCCTGCATCAACACACAACCCAATCCTATATGAGAGGCATGACAATAAACCTCAAAGGGTTTTCCAACATCGGGGATCACTAGGATTGGAGCACTCGTCAACCTTCGCTTAAGCTCTAGGAACCTTTCCTTACACTTATCCGTCCAAGTGAAAGGTTGGTCCTTCCGGGTAAGTTGTGTCAGAGGCGCCACTATCTTGGAGAATCCCTCTATGAACCTCCTATAGTAACCAGCTAAACCCACGAAGCTCCTTATCTTCGTCGTTGACTTGGGACTTTCCCACTTTACCATTGCCTCCACCTTTGCTAGGTCCACCGTTATCCCCTGGGCAGATATCAAATGCCCCAAGAACTGCACTTCATCCATCCAGAATTCACACTTGGGCAGTTTAACATATAGTTGCTTCTCCCTCAGAATACCAAGCACTAACCTCAGGTGCTCGACATGCTCCTTTTGAGTTCTGAAATAGATAAGGATGTCGTCTATGAAGACCACGACGAACTGATCCAAGAATGGTCTGAAGATCCTGTTCATGTAGTCCATAAACACTATCAGAGCATTGGTCTCACCAAAAGGCATAACCACGTACTCATAGTGTCCATATCTGGACCTAAATGCGGTCTTCTGCACATCATCTGCCTTCACTAAAATCTGATGGTATCCCGACCACAAATCTATCTTCGAGAATACCGATGCTCCATGCAATTGGTCCATCAAATCGTCTATCTTTGGGAGGGGATACTTGTCCTTTATAGTCATCTTGTTTAGCTGTCTGTAGTCCACACACAGGCGTGAACTCTCATCCTTCTTCTTCACCAATAACATTGATGCTCCTCATGGTAACGTACTAGGTCGTATGAACTGTTTCCCCAACAATTCCTCAATCTGACTCTTGAGTTCCACCAACTCTGCTGGAGCCATACGATACGGAGCCATCGATACTGGACCGGTTCCTGGCACCAGATCGATAGAGAACTCCACCTCTCTATTGGGAGGCAACCCTGGCACCTCCCTTGGGAACACATCCTCAAACTCGAGCACCACCGGAATATCATATGTCTTTTCTTCCTTCTCCACCTCTAGATTTGTGAGAATCATGTAGCATTGAGCGCCCCCTTGGATCTCCTTCATAACCCCTTGGGATGACAACAACTCAGGCTCCTTTGAGTTGGGAAACAATAACTTCTTCTTTCGGCAATCTATAAGAATGTGATTGGCAGAGAGCCAATCCATTCCCAAGATCACCTCTAACTCTTGTAGAGGTAGCCATATCAGATTCACCTTGTACACACGACCTTCTACCTCCACGAGACACCTAACGCACAAGGACGACGTCCTAACCAAACCGGACGCCGAAGTGGACACCACAAGGTCACATTGTAGCTCACAAACTGGCAGACCTAACCTTTGCACACAAGTTTCAAACGAAAAAGAGTGTGTCGCTCCAGAGTCATACAATACACATGTAGATTTACCAACAATCACACAATGACCCATGACGAGATTACATGAGCCTGCTGCCTCCGCTCCAGTCATGGCGTACACTCTGCCTGATGCCTGAGGCATGTTGCCTCCCCTCCTCTGTTGGTTCTAGGCTAGGACCGGAACTGGGGTACGTGTCCCTGTTCTCGTAAGGGTGGGGCAATCCCTGCCAAAGTGGCCTTCCTTGCCACAATTGTTGCACCTCTTGAAGTTTGCAAGCTGGGGGCAAACATTCCTCTTGTGCAGTCCCTCACACTGGTAGCACTAAATCCTACTCTGTTGGGAAGGAGGCTCCCTAGACCCATGAGACTGGGAATGGGGCCTAATATAGGGTTTCCTCCTCTCTTTGTGCCTATGCCTGGACCCAGATGGTCCTCCCACTCTCTTCTGGTATGGGTGTTGGGTTTCCACCTCCACCTTCATCTTCTCCATGACCCTAGCCTTCTCCATCAAGGCTGCAAAGTCCTTGATGGATAGCAGGGCCACCATCAAACGAAGATCTCCACGAAGGTCGTTCTTGAACTTCCAGCATTGCCACTCTTCATCCAACGGCATTGTGTAGAAACGACTGAGATGCTTGAACTTTTCCGCATACTCAGCCACAGATTTGCTGCCTTGAGTTAACTGCAAAAATTCCACCTCTTTAGCATATTTGACGCTGTCAGGGAAGTACTCGGAGAGAAACTTTCTCCTAAAGACATCTCAAGTAACTGGTTCCCAAGTAACTGGTTCCTGCCTCTCCTCCATGATGGACTTCATACTGATCCACCCGTGCTTAGCCTCACTCGTGAGCATGTACACCGCGAAGGCCAACCTACTCTCCTCAGGGCACATCTTAGCATCGAATATTCTCTCAATGTCCTTCAGCCACTGATTTACGACATCCGGACTGGTCTTTCCATTGAACTTGACTGGATGGTGCTTCAGGAAGTCTTCCAGACTCCATTCCCGGTAGAGAGGTCTTGGTTCAGGGCCGTGGACAGGGGCGACAACCCTATTCTCCTTCAACTAGCGGAGGGCCTACATGTGCTGCTTGTGGGCGTCCTCAGCAGCTAACCTTGCAGCCTCCATCTACTGCATCACACACTATTGCGGCTCTAAAGATGTTGCCTAGCGCTGCATCAACGCTTCATGTTGTTGCATGATATTAGTGCTCTGTTGAGTTAAGGCGGCCACCATAGCTTCTATCGCCCTGGCGATATCTGGTGCGTCGTCCTGAGAAAACTGAGAGTTCCTACGCGGAGTGTAACATCCCTAGGGATTGTTACTTAAAAATAAATATTAAAATAAATAAGTGCTTTAATGGCCATCTCGATAAAAATTCCAATGCGGGAAAATTTCAATTTATTAAGATAGCGCGCCAAAACTCATAAATAAATTCATAAAAAGTTACAAGTTCCCAAAATTTGCATTTAAAAAATATAAATTACAATTTATAAAAACCCTAGCACTCCTCCCATGCTAGCCCTCACTCCGCCATCTGCGCATCCTCAGCACCACCTGTATCAACATCTGCTCCCGTGTAACGAATTACACGATCATCGCCACACACAAACAGAAAGGGTGAGCTGAGAAAATAAAATAACAAGAATATAAACACAAGATAGATCATTTACCCATC
>Ga0209589_1002814_pt1 | contig 30310 bp, 20 predicted proteins | sample CowpeawhiteBW_FD_187525 | JGI IMG/M metagenome (GOLD analysis project Ga0209589, IMG submission 187525) | Root nodule microbial communities of legume samples collected from California USA - Cow pea white BW (SPAdes) (version 2) | ecosystem: Host-associated > Plants > Roots > Nodule | place: USA...
ATGACATTATCCACACACTAAGACAAGAATGGGCAGCATATCTATTGGAGAGATGGAGTTGATACCACATGAATTAGAACTCGTTTTAAAAACTTTATTGTACAAGAATTTCATGTTGAAACTTTTAGTTTGTTGTTATTTATATTAGTTTAGAATATATGTTGAAACTTTAGTTCTATTATATATAACTGTAACTCTAAAATTGTGCTGAAAGTTTTATGAAATTGTTCTGGGAATTTTCTGATTTTCAGGTGTGTGGATATTGTAAAAACAGTCAAATTTTTTTAAAAAAATGGTGCAGTTTGACGTCTGGTGTGCCCTGACAGACGTAATTTAACGTCGGACTGTACCAGGGCCGACGTAATTTAACGTCTGACTGTTGCAGGGCCGACGTTATTTAACGTCTGACAGTCTCTGACAGACGTTAAATTGCTCAGTTTTTTCCCTCTTTCTGGTGCAAAAATTGACGTCTGCTATTACTGGCCCCGACGTTGGATAACGTCGGACTCCCAAAAGGACCGACGTCAAGTGACGTCTGCTATTTTGCCGACGTTATTTTGACGTCACCCGATACGACGTCGGTGTTTGGGCAGACGTCAAAGGTCGAAAATGTCGGACGTTAAAAGGCTTTTTTGTGTTAGTGTGTGTTACTTAATAAACTATGAGTACTTTAATAATTTAAACGAAGACAAGGATATGGCGAGGACTAGGGATGGCAATGGGGCGGGGCGAGGACGGGTTTTGCAATCCCATACCCATCCCCATAAAAAAAAATCATCCCCAAACCCAAATCCAATGGGTACTAAATTTTTGTCCCATCACCATCCTCATTGGGTATATACTCGTACCCATACCTAGAGATGGCAAATAAACCCACCCCTGTGGGTATTACCCGAACCCGTCCCCGTTTTGACGGGAAATCCTCGCTTTGATTAGGTATGGGTATGGGTATGGGGAATCCCCAATTTTTTCAATTGGGTATGGGGATGGGGATGTACATATCCCCGCCATAATACTCGTCCCTATCATATCTCCATCCTCGTTTAAATTATTAAAATATTCACAATTAATTAAGTAACCCTATATATATATATATACACTTTATTTTTTATATCTTTAAATTATTTGGTTTGTTATGAAACTCATTCACATCTCCAATATATTTTTTATCTTATCATAACCTTTATGTAATTATGTTAAAATAATATATGTCAATTAAAAGAATTTTATTTCTAACATTTGAATATTTCTATTATTTTTTAATATTTTTATTTATTGTATATTTTCCTTTCACATAAGAATGTTTAATACTCTCAATTTAAGTGTTTAATAACATAAATCTTTCATTTACTAGGTAATATAAAAAAATTACTTATTATTATTAATTTTTGTTTCATTTGAATATGTAACGTCCCATTTAATGATTAAACGAAATTAAAGGAAACGTCATGCAAACGATAGTGCAGTAGCGTAGTCTTGGGGTTCTTAATCCAACCCCTACAACCTGGGCACACCACGATGCCAACAGAAACCAGATACAAGTCTAACAAAGAGTGTAGGGTAGAAATACATAAAGCGATACATGGGCCATAGCCCTAAAGAAAACACGAAGAAAATAACTCCAGCCCAGATGGCTAAGCAGCGGAATCACCATTCCCTTGTTGGCCACGAGAACATCGCCCATCTGCTCCCATCAATCAAATTGATGATCATCGCAAGAAAGAACAACCACATACAATACAACCATACGATAAAACGGGTAAGCTAGAGCTAATAACATATTCATCATACAATCAATTATATTTTCACCATCCTATATCCATACAACAACCAAGCATGCCATGACTCTTCATTCAAACACTATGACACGACTCGACTCATCCGGATACGTATAACTTGGTCGGATTCAGCGGATGCTTGCACTTGTGGTGGATACCTCTGCTCACCCCCGAGCTACTCACCCCCGAGTTATGTATTACAAGTGTTTCAATGAATCAAATTTCCCTCACCACAAGGTTAGCCCTTAATGAATTTTGGGCCTCCTACTACTCTCACCACAGCAGTCAGTCTGCTCTAGGTGAGACTAACTGACTCCTCAGAGTGTCAAGATGCAACCTTACCTTGAATCCTTACCTAGCTATACAGATGGGGCACCACCATGAACACCCACTAACAAGGGCCATGGAATTACGTCCCGACCACTGAAGCGCGACCCAAAAAGTCTCACCTAGAGACTCCAAGGAATTATGCACTGACACATACCAACCATATTCACATAGTTAAAGAATATTCACCATGCATAAGTATACATTAATCGTACCAACCTTTAAAGTCAAAGCCTTCTATGTTCCAGGCCCAACCCGTTTCAACTCATCATAAACCATCCATGCTCATGGGATTTCAATTCATCACATTTTCATGCCACTTTAACAATGACCAACTCACTTAGTTCTAATGCCAACTTTCATAGCAACCCATCATTTATAATTCATGAATCATGCTACGTATACATCATACTCCCTCATATACATGTCCCTCATCATACATTCATACCCCACCAAAACAGATCATCCAAAAATAAACAAACATCTAATCACAACACTGTCTCGCCCAGCACCTCGCTCAGGCTGAGGGGTCTCGCTCAGGCGAGACAGTCTCGCTCAGGCGAGACAGTCTCGCTCAGGCAAGTCCCCCTCCGCCAAGGCGAGGGCTCAAAAAGGAAGCAGGAAAGTAACGCGGGATCTCGCTTAGGCGAGACCCCTCTCGCCTGGGCGAGTTGTTTACTCGCTCAAAAATTTGAGCGGGTCGCCTGGGCGACCTTTCGCACAAACTAGTGTGGGCGAGCCTTCATCAGACTCGCTTAGGCGAGTCCGACTCGCCTGGGCGAGATTAACAGTTCTCGCCTTGATCTCACCTACAACACATGTATATTCCGATCCAAACAAACACACAGGGTATTCCACGCACCAAAAACAATGGTTTCACCATACAACATCAAGCAAACTCAAGAACAGACCAGAAATCAACTTAAACCTGAAACCCTAACTTTCCGTACCTGGAAAAAGGCTTGTATGAGACCTCGACACTGGACCACGGAGTACAGCAGCTCGAGAGGCAGACCTGGAAACTGGCAGAACAACGGTACAATGGGAAGAATGAGGTTATTGACTAACCCTAAACGGTGGAATACAAAAAGGACCACAAGGAAGTAAGAGCAGTAGGTTTAGGGTCACTTACATGGAGCAGAAAGTAGAACGTGAGCTTTGAGCGGACCGGTTCGAGACGGCAAAGCTAACCCTAGCAGAGCTCTAGTGTGGAAAAGGGGAGTGACAGTTGCTGAATCTTCTGCAAGAGTGCAAAGTGAGGGTTAGGGCAACCTGAAAGGGTTTTATCAATTGGGCCAGCCCTAGGCCCAAACACAAGAGGGCAGCCCTTAACTTTAGGGCAGAAATGGCCAGCCAAACTTTGATGGGCCTTACAGAAGAAATCTTTTATTTCGCTAAAACAATTTTTCTAATTTTTCAACCATTGAGTATATATGTTGATATTTGAAAAGTTTTCTTAGATCTCTAAGATACTTTTCATCTTATCATACTCTTAACTATACATTTGTTTTTTTTTGTGCGATTCCTTTTTATAGTCTTCAAATTGTTTATAAGACACACATTTGTTAATTTTTTAATATTTTTATTTTTTGTTTATTTTCACCATGTAGAATACTATTTTGATATATTTTATCTTATTATTTTTTATTTTCTAACTCATTACAATCATACTTTAATTTTTTTTTCACTATAATTATATAAATATTTTTTATTACAATATAAAAATTTAATGTAATTGCCATGAATGTTTTTTTATCACCATCCAACGTATTTTAGAGTTTAAAAGATACAAGATCTATGTTAAAATTTTATTATTATGTTTATTATCTGTTCTTTGCGTCATTTTGATCAAGTGATATATTATAACTTTTATTAGTGTATAAAAAAGAGATTCGTTATAGTTTAAAAAATTGAAGTAAACAAAAATTTAAAATATATTTTAATTTGAATATTTTTTTTCCTTTTATATTTTTTTAAAATATTTTAAAATTTTATCAACTAGGTTTCATTAATGTTTGCAAATTTAATAAATGTTTTGATTCTCATGAAATTTTATTTGGTATTTTAATCTAAAATGTAAACAATTATAATTTATTTCAAAGCATTTGATATCGAAGAAACAATCATCCTCCTAATATTGAATATTTCATAATATTATGTTTCCTTTACCGTATTTTTTTATTATTTTATAAAAATTAATTAAAATTAATATTAAAGTAGTAAGAAAACGGGTACGTGTATGGGTACAAGATTATACTCGTCACCCAGTGGGGATGAGGATGGGACAAAATTTTGATACCGTTGGGTTTGGATACAGGGATGTGGATGAATTTGTTTTACGGGGATGGGTATGGGATAGCGAAACCCGTCCCCGCCCCGCCCTGTTGCCATCCCTACCCATACCCACTTTCTTATTGTTTCAATATTAATTAATTAATTTCCATTAAATAATATAAAATTATGGTAAAGAAAATATAATATTATCAAATATTAAATATTAAGTGGAGGTTTGTTTCTTCGATATCAAATATTTAGAAAGAAATTATAATTGTATACATTTGAAATTAGAATACCAAATAGAATTTCATGAGAACCAAAATATTTATTAAATTTGCAAACATTAATGAAAGTAGTTGATAAAATTAAAAAATAATTTTTAAAAAATATGAAAGGAAAAAAATATTCAAATTAAAATATATTTTAAATGTCTGTTTACTCCAATTTTTTAAATTCGAATGAATATCTTTTTTATACACTAATAAAAGTTATAATACATCACTCAATCAAAATCATGTAAAGAATAAAGATTAAAGTAATAATAATAAATTTTCAACATAGATTTGTATCTTTTGAATTGCAATATATGTTGGATGGTGATAAAAGAAAAGATTCATATCAATTATATTAAATTCTTATATTATAGTAAATAAGATTTATTTATACAATTATAGTGACAAAATTACAGTTTGATAATGAGTTACAAAATAAAAAATAGTTATATAAAATATATCACAATAGTTGTAAGGCCCTCTTATTTTAGTCCTAATATTCAAGGGGCTGCCCCAAATGTAATGGGCCTAAGGGCTGGCCCATAGGGTGTCCAAGGCCCCTAAGGCAGCCAAACCCTCTCACTTATGCCATTCTTGCAAAAACATTTCCCTCACACTCTCATTTTCTTCATAAAACGCTCTATTAGGGTTTAGCCCTAAGCCCTCTTCAATCTAGCTAAAACCAGATTTTCTACTCCACGTAAGTTAGTTCCAACTCATGCTCTTTCTCCATTTAGTTCCTTCTTCGTGGTTCCAACTAGGGTTTGTCTTAGTGAGCTCGTTTTGAACTAGTTCCACTATTTTTCAGCTCTTGAAGCTACTCCTTGGGCTATTGTTTTTCACAGTTTGAGTGTCGAAGCTCTTAGCTAACACTTTCCAGGTAAGGGGAGTTAGAGCTTGTTTATTTACTTCGATTTTTGGGCTTTCCATGTCATTGTTTCATGATTTATAACTAGTGTGTTGTGGTTGAACTGTGAAATGCTTGTATTATTGTTTGGGTGCGACACTGTGGCTGTTGCAGGGAGAACAATGGCGAGACCAGTTGCTATCGCCCAAGCGAGACTAACTCGCCCATGCAAGACTTGTAGAAGCAGGCCAGGGTTACACTCGAACTCTCGCTCAAGCAGAGAGCTCTTGTTTTGAGCGAGGCACTATCTCGCTCAGGCGAGAGACGCTCGCCTAAGCGAGAACGCGTGGGAGCCTTGGTGTGCTGCTACAGTCTTAGCCCAAGCGAGGAACCTCACCTTTGGGCGAGGGGTGGTCTCGCTTAGGTGAGGAGGGCTCGCCTAAGCGAGTGTGCAAAAAACCTCCCAGGGCCTCTGTCGCGATATCGCCTAAGAGAGAGTCTACAACTTGAGTGACGGGGACTCCTCTTGCCTGAGCGAGGGCTTCTAGCTTAAGCGAGATCCGCTGCAAGCAACGCTGTTTTCTTCACTTGGTTGTTATGGATTGTTTGATTGATTGATTTAGTCTATTTAAAGTATGAGGCTTGTGAAATGCATGGAATATCTATGGTTATGAATTGGATTGATGTGTTAGTGTGATCTTGGTATGTAAAACAAATGAGATGGTTGGTAATTAAAGTGGCATGGTATTGGTATGAGATACAATTCTATATTCATGGATTGAGAATGATGAGTTGGTATGGATATAACCTGGAATATGAAAGAGGTTGGTTATAAAGGTTGGCATGAGATTTATATGCATGATAAGTATTACTTAGTTGGTGGAATATGTTTGGTATGTGGTTAGGACGTAATTCCATGGGTCTCTAGGTGAGACTTTATAGTGGTGCCTAAGTTGGCCGAGACGTAATTTCGTGGCCCCTGTTAGTGGGAGTTCATGGTGGTGCCCCATCTATATGATTTAGTAAGATTCAAGGTAAGTTTGCATCTTGACACTCTAAGGAGTCAGTTAGTCTCATATAGAGCGGACTGACTCTTGTGGTGAGAGTAGCAGGAGGCCTGAAATTACTTAAGGACTAACCTTGTGAGTGGGGGTTAAAACATGGTAACACTTAGCTCGGGGGTGAGCAGCTCGGTAGAGCAGAGAAATCCATCACAAGTGCAAGCATCCGCTGAATCCGACTAAATTATATGTATCCGGATGAGTCGAGTCTGAGTCTTAGTGTATTGTTTACAAGTCATAACATGATTGGATGATGTATGTATATCTGATTGTGTATGAGTATATAATTGTATGATAAATTCTTTTGCGCTCTAGCTTACCCTTTTGTTTGGTGTACATTTTGTGGTATGGTTTTTCTCTATTTGTGATGATCATCAATTTATTGATGTGAGCAGATGCGAGAACTACCCGTGGTCATCAGGGTGATGGAGGTTCCGCTGCTTAGTCGTCTAGACTTGGGCTCTGTTTTTTATGTCTTTTGTTTAGGGTTGTGGCCCATGTATTACATTATTAGTAATGTATCTTGGATATTTTAGACTCTTTATCCTGTTGTGTACCTGCATCGTGGTGTGCCTCAATTATTGTCCTCTAAGTACTTTGGATATCTGTAGGAGTGACTTTATACTCCGTTGATCCTTGCTTCTTATATTATACTGTGTGACATTTCCTTTAATTAGCTTTATTAATTAAATGGGGTGTTACAATAGTACTCGACATGATTAAAATAAAAAAAATAAAAACGTTTTAAATATGTGTTTTAGAAACAATTTGAGAGATTATTGAATGAAATCGCATAAAGGAAAACATATATATATAATTACAAGTATGATAAGATGAAAAACACCTTAAAGATTTAAAAAAACTTTTCAAATATCAACATAGTTAATGGTTGAGAAATAATGAAAATTGTTTTAGCAAAACTAAAAATTTCGTCAATTGAAACAAAAATTAATAGTAATATAGAGTAAAGAAGATAAATATTGAATATTACCTAGTAAATGAAATGTTTATGCTATTAAACACTTGAATTGAGAGTGTTTAACATTTTCAATTGAAAGGAAACTATACAATAAATAATAAAATTAAAAAAGAATAGAAATATTCAAATGTGAGACATAAAAAATATTTAATTAATATACATCAATTGAACATAATTGGATAAAGGTTATGATAAGATGAAAAATATATTGGAGATGCGAAAGAATTTCATGAAAAACAAACAATTAGAAGAATTAAACAATAAAAAGTTTGTAGTAATATATATATATATATATATATATATATATATATATTTTTTATAAATATTATATATAAAGAATATATATTTAAATGGGGACGGGGATATGGTGGTGACGGATATGGGGACGGGCAAATATGTACATCACCATACCCATCCCCATACCCAATTCAAAAAGTCAAAGATTCTCCATACCCATACCTAGTCAATGTGAGGATTTTCTGTCAAAACAAGGATGGGTTCGGGCAATACCGACGGGGACAAGTTTATTAGCCATCTTTAGCGAGGACGAGTATCATGGAGGGTATGGGGGCATGGACAGGGCAAATATGGACATCCCCATCCTCATCCCCATACCTAGTTGAAAAAATTGGGTATTCCTCATACCCATACTGATAGCCTCCTTCTCAAGCTAGGTTGAGGCAAAGCTTGAAATAATGACTATGGTGGATGGTGGATGCGCAGAAGCTTGGTGTTGAGAGAAAATGGCTCTTAGTTTTGGTGATTTAATGGTGGGATGAAAGTTGTTTGTGGTGATTTAAGAGAGGTTAGGCCAACTCTAGAGAAAAGGGTGATAGAGGGACCTCTTGGGATGCTCTAACAAGTGACTAAGAGAAGAAGTATGACTCAAAAATAATTTTGGCAACATAACATTATAATTCTCAAAAGTAAGAAATACATGAGGAGACACCTCTATTTATAAAGTAAGGTGTCTTCAAAATGGTCCAAATCCTAAAATGCTAACATGCACCAAAATCGTAAAAATACTATCTTGGTGAAGGAGAGCTTGACATGTGGCAATCCTTACTCTCACAAAACGTACCACTCATATGTTGTCATGTGGAAAACTACTTTATGAAAAGCCTATCCTATAAGAGAATGACACATGGCCACTACCTTTGTAAGAGAACTCTTCACTAAGGGGTGAATGAGAGCTTGATATATGGTAATCCTCACTCTCACAAAACAAACCACTCATGTGTTGCCATGTGAAAAACTACTTTATGAAAAGTCTCTCCTATAAGACAATGACACATGACCACTACCTTTGTAAGAGAATCCATCAAGAGCTTGCCATGTGGCATACGTGGAACGCCCTTCCTAAGCTAGCTAAATTAACATAATTAAATATCAAAGAATTGCTTAAGCTAGGCACATATGATGCTCCCTACTTAAGCAAGATTGTTTTTAAAACCCTACACTACATGACCCTTAATGCAAGGCCTTCAAAGGAAAACCTACACTACATGACCCTTAATAAAAGGTCTAAAAATGCTCCATGATGGCCCAAGTGAAAATGAGTTTAGCTTCACCTTGACTAGATGCTGCTAAGTTTTCTTGAATTTGCTTAGCCATGCTTTTTGTGATTGGACCCTTGGCTAAGGGTGTGACATCACATACCCATACCTAGTCAATGTGAGGGTTCCTCATCAAAACGAGGACGAGTTCGGGCAATATACACGGGGTGGACTATTTGTCATCCTTATTCCAAGATAACTCTTTATATCAAAGGCTTTATTGATTACCTATATGTTAAATGAGATTCGTAGATGGATTTTCAAAGATAGCAATTGTAAGACCCATGAAAATTAAATATAAATAAATATTTAATTTACCAGTAAATGGGAAATGGAGACACATTTAATGGAATTAATTGAACCTTGATTGGCATTAAATAATTCCTTTATACGTTTTATTATTTTTGCAACATTAGTGGAGGATCTAGAAACTCTAGTTGTCTCCAAATAAGCCAAAGAGGTAGAGGTAGGGCCCATGTCATGGCAATTAATCTTATTATATTATTATTTTTATTTTAATTATTATTTTTTGGGGCTGAAAAATAAGTGGAGGAGTTCTTTCAGTGAGGAAGAGGGAGAGAATTAAGGTGGCAGCTGAGAAAGTCTTGTGAGAGCACCAAATTCGTGATCTAAGGAGTGGATAGAGCGCTAGTTCGATTGGTAAAGGTAAGAGTGGAACAAGTTTGGGCGAAAGGGAACTCTAGGAGCACTTGTGGAGCGGGAAATTCTAGGTAAGGGGAGCTGCAATCTGTGTTTAGTTTATAGATCTTTGTGTTCTCATATGAATATATGTGTATGTGTGCACCTCTTTCACTCAAAAATGTCTTGGACTTCGTATTTCTGGACTCTGCCCAGAAACTGCTTGATGGCAATGAAGACTCGTTAGGCGACTCATGCATTTTGTGCCTATTTTTTGGGCTTTACCCAAAAATCTCTTGACGCTAGCTTTTTTGTTCATTTATGGTTTATTTGGATTTCTGGGTCACTGTTGATCCTCTAGGTGATTTGATTCTTATGATTTCTGGGTGATTTTGTTTCATACTGTTGAAATAGTTATTGAGTTGGGATTCCCGTGATTATACGATTGCACAACCACGTGGGATCATTGGTAATTTGGGAGATTTAATTGAAAGCATGATTGAAGTTGAAAAGTGTTGTAATTATATATTGATAGGTGTTAATTTGGATGTATTTGATTACTGGAAACACAAATTATTGGGGATTGTATCAATTGAGGGACTAGGTCGAGTTATTGTGATTGTTAGAATTTCTCCCAGGTGCAAATATCAGAGTTCTGTCCATGAACTCTAATGCACCGCCTAGTGGTAAGTACGCACCGCCAGGTGATGCCTAGAGAAGGCAACAAAATGAGCGTTGATTGGGCGTTGGTGTGAGTTGGGTATTTGTGGTATTTAATTGTGACTTATACTTGTGGTAGGGATATAAATTGGATAAATTGTATTAGGGAGAGTTTAAGGCATGGTATAAAATTGTAAGATGATGTTTCAGGTGGTGTTGGTGACGTTTAGAGCCAGAGTGAGGGCTAACATGAGGATTATTTTGATTAAGCATGTTTTTCTTGTAAGAAGGATATTTACACATTGGGACTTGTAATAGTTCAAGTTTAAATTGTGAATTTTGGAACTACGCGCATTAATAAAGTTTTAAAATTTTCACGTTTTTGGAAACTTTATTGTTGATATACTCTATAATAAATTACAAATTATTTATTTAAGTAATATCCGCCTTAGATGTTACAACAATATCCTTGACTTATTTAACGCACAAGGATAAACCTTTTTTGTTGCGCAAGTAGATTTGATTAGAGTTCTCTATATTTGAAGCAAAGGCTTACAAGTTCGCTAATTATAATTACTCCTGAGTTAAGGAAACCCATTGAGGTTTTCTATGATGCATCATATCAAACACTTGGTGGTGTGTTAATGCAAGTTATTTAATCTATTAAAATAGTGTTCAACAGGTTAAATGGCTTGCGTATATAACTTTGAGAATAACATGTTAAATCAAATAAAATAACAATCAATAAACTGATTTCACTTAAGTCAATGAAATTAATCGAATGAGAATTACTTTCAATTGATTAAACATGTCAATTTGCAAGCTATGTAGCCTTTCTTTTTTGAGAGATGAGTAACACTTTCAAATAAAAAAAAAGGACAAAATTCAGTTATGAAAAATTGGAAAAACTCATTCTCTCAAAGGAAGATTGTGTTGCTACTTTTCGTGATTGATTTTGAAGGTGTTAGAGTTGTGATTAATCCTAGTTGGCGAGGTGTAGAGAGGTTCTTGATTGAATAGGGAGAGTCAATCTTGAGGTTTGATCCTTCTAGTGTATTCGTCTGTGTTTGTGTGTTGTTTTTGGTGTGAGACCAGGTTTGCAAGAGGGATTCTTGTTGTGCATTGGTTGTTTCTTATGTGATTTGAGAAACTTGTATTGTGTGCTTTGTGTTTTGAATTTAATTATAGGAATATTGTAATTTCTTGAGTTAGTGAAAGGTCAAGCTCATGTGGTCTTGACCAACTGGATGTAGCTCCATTGGAGTGGACCAATATAAAATTTTGTGTGCATTGATTTAATTTTCTGCATTTTATTGTTCCAAGTGGCTTTTATCAAGAAAACAAATTGGTTGATCTTTAATAATAATTCTTGCATGATTGCAAAACAAATTGATAGTGCATTTGTGATTATTGTGACAGATAATGGTAATCAAATTAATCAAATATACATAAGTGATATTGCTGTAAAATTTATTGTCAAAATTTTAACCCGTTGATTCGTATTTTTTTGTCGGTTAAAATGTCTAATGGAGAAAGTGATTATGATTAAACTTTTTTCTTTTTTTGAATAGATCCCTTCTGCTAGTAAGAGGATTTAATGAGACTAGACTCTATTTTAGGTAAGGGGAATTGAAATATTTTTTATGTTGAATGAAAACTTAATGACTTTGAGTTGGCTTCTAGTTGCTGAATTGTTTTGATTTTGGGTAGATTTGAGAGTTGATAGATATTTTGAATGGGTGATGAAATTGTGTGCTTGGTTGTATCAATAGGTAGAAATTAATATTTAGAACATGTTTGAATGGATAAATTTAGTTGAATTGAATTGATATTATTAATTTTACATTATGCTCAATTTTTGTTGTTTTGCAAAAAATGTTCAAGCGTTGGGCTTTCGTTAAGTGATGCTTAAGCAGTACTATTTCTTGTATGTACAAAGCATTATTTCTCAAACGTCCATATGATTACTCAAGTACTAGAACTTCTCTCTCAAGATGTGGCTTGAGGTTGGATTGAGAGAGATGTAAAAAAATCTTTGTCCTTTGACCCTCTCATTGTTCAAGCAGCAACCAATTGCTCAAACAATGAAAATGTGGAGTTTAAATGAGAATCTTGGAACTTTTCTGTATATTGTCAAAGTCAAGACACTCAAACCATTTATAGTACTAAAGTTAAAATGTTGTTACTTAAGCCACGTATATTTTCACATATTTATATAAACACGAAGAAATTATATCTTGTATATTGTTTCATTTTAAATGTTGCTTGTTATATAATTATAGAATATGTTGTTTACAATGAAATTATAAAATCATAGAATTTGATTGATGAATTAAATATTTCATGAATGATAATTGTAAGTAATAGTCATGTAGTATACATGTAATTGGTATGAACATGTGTATGGTAACCAAAGAAGTATTCCTATAATTTTAATGTGTTGTATAAGTACAAACAGGGAGATTTAATGAAATTTTTGCATTCTAATAATACCATAGTTAGATAAACAAATATATGGTATAACATATAGAAGTTTGACATTGAGCTGGAACGAAGAGTCAACCACGCATACTCAACATACCATATAAGACCAAGTGTGAAATTTACTAAATATAATTTATATTAAAACTTTATAATCGGGATCTTACAAGGAGAATACTAATTAAAATTGTTAGTGAGCAAATATAATTTTTTTTTTAAACACAAATATGAAAACGTATACTATAACCATTGCATCGATACTAAAAACTAATGTAATTTTTGGACGGAAATACATTGAATGACAGCAAGGTTGGAACACTTGGGAAAATAGAGTATCTGCTGCTTAGCTTTCTCCGTATCAATATTTGAATACCGCAGCCAAAAAGCAGTACATATAGTCATTTGGTCCAGGACTTTTGCATTCGCCATCACGAATTTCACCAAAAGAAGCTCATGCTCATGCACATTAAATTCCTTAAACTGAAAAACTTTGAGGCTAGACAGAAAGCACTGAGGCACTGATGCAGAAGTCACATCTTTATTTAATTCAGATACTCCCTGAAATGTTGTTTTTTCTATAAAATTAGTCATCATTTTTTGTATAATGTGTCTTCCATTTAAACTAACAACTTGAAATGAAAACTTACATTTTGTAGAACAAGTGTATTAAGAATTGGGGATCTGTGAAGAATGTTCAGCAGAGCTTCACCAGTAACCTCATTAAGTTGAAGATAAGTCAACCTCCCAAAAGCTGGTAGATGGGTGAAAATATCTCTGGCATGTACCAAAACCTGCAAGACAAAGAAAAAGCTTGTTTAAATCTGTAGGTCAAAATTTTCATACTTTTGGAAAGATGTGTTGGGTAGATTATTAAAGTGTCATTAAAGTTTGGTGGGACATTTCACCAAATCAGTAAGATGCATAACTGCATTTAAGTTTTAGTCTTTCTAAAGAATTGTTTGCTTTAGTCTCTTTTAACTTTGAAAAGCATTATTTTTTTAAAATATTTTTTATAACATTTAAAATAACAAAATATTGTTATAATAATATTTTCAAGAATAAAAAAAATCTATTTCTTAAAAGAATAAATATGTTTGAAGTATTAAAATTTAAACTTGAAATTAAAATTATTTTATATTAAATTTTTAAATTTAAAAAATAATAGAAATATATTGATTTCAAAAATTATAGAATAACATTTCAGATGTTTAATTGTGTTAAATGATATAAATAATTCAAAAATTAATCTAAATTACACTTAAACACGTCATAAAAGTAGCATAGATTTACATAATGATATTTATTTTTAAAATTTTGAGAATCAAATAATTTAAATAAAATTTTAATTTGACGTAAAAGTTTAATTATTAAAAACATATTTGTTTATTTTTTAAATTGGAGACACAGTAAATTTTAAGAGAACAACTGATCTTTAAATATAACAGAGGTATCAAATATATTGTATCCTATTAACATGAAATAAAGAAAGTTAAACTGTTTAGATGATACCCGGAGAAATGTTACACTTCCATGATGTGGTATATTAGTTTTTAATATTTTACATAAATATTAAATAAAAATATAAGTAGTTTTATATAATATTAAATAAAAATATTTTATATTTAATCAGAAAACTTTTAAAGAATACAGTAAAAAGTTTAGAATTAATCTTAGAGCATGTATTTTTCACCAAATCTTCTTTACACGTTACTATTTTTCCATTTGACAAATTTAATACAAAAACCTCATATTGGGGCTATAAAATCAATTGTAGTGTTTTGATTATTAAATCCTGATTCGTCCCAACTTTTCCTCTTTGTGATAAAACTCCATCTATAAATTTTTAATTCAGCTAAAAGAATTCCTATTTAAAAAATCTGACACTAAACGTGTTCATTTTGTTACTAAAAAATTCCTAAAATATTTTCCTTTTCACCACTTCCATAAAATTTTGGTGAGTTACTCGTTTACATGTAGTGTCCTATATAAAATACAACAAGTCTTAATATTCAGAATTGTTTGTCAACATTCTCATCCATGTTACTCAACCACATGCAAATAACAATTCCACCATGTTTATAGAAAATTTTCCAATTCACATAGCATGAAATGAAATCGTACCTTGTAAAACAATAATTTCAATTGTTGCACTTCAAGGATTTGTGCAAGAAGCTTATGTGCTTGATACCCAAGAGTTTTGATTCTGTCCTTTCTGTCTTCATCAACAACAATCACTACAGATGCACTACGAATTGACGGTGAATTCAACAGAATGATATCCTGTTCAAGATCACCCTCATAAGAGAAATCAGTTAAACAGGGAGCGAAAACATTGATGGAAGATTTATAGGCTTCATCTGATAGAGATCTCCAAATTGTAATGCAAAACCTTTCAAGTAGGGGTGCTTGTATTCTAATGTTCTGCATAGTTTGCCACTCACATCCTCTAGCTTCAAGCACTCTGAGAACTGGGAGGTTAAGAATTAGCTCTTCTGAATAAGTGGAAGATTCACCCACTAACTTGATCCCAGATATGTTAAGGATTTTCAGATTTGGAAGAGAAGCAAAGAAGGGAACACATAGAGTGCATTTCATTTGAAGCACCAATTGTACTAGAGAGCTGCAACTGAAGAGGGAATGAGAGGGAAAGAGGACTTCATCGGAATACTGAATATGAAGGTTTTTTATTCCCCTTTCAAAGATAGAGGAGATCCATGCATTCACAAGGGTAGAATCATATTGGTAAGATGTTAAACAAAGAGAGAAACTTTGGATGGTTGAATTAGCAAGGTGAAGAAGCACCCTGTTCACAAAACACTCAAAATTTTGTTTATGCATCTTTTTCTTCCCAACACATTGGAAACTATCATTGAACTGAAGGCCTGTGATGGATGTCCAAACATGAATCCACCTTTTCGATAACAAACTAGTGTGAATTGCCTCCATGGATGGAAGGAAAGACAGAATGTGACCAAGAATGCTGTCATGCAACTTGCTAATTATGTCTTCCCCAACAACCCCATTTTCATCAGCGAGAGCCCCTTTTGATTTTTCATCATTCTGGGTTGCAAATACTGAATCCATGACTTTGAATCACCTGCTGCATGAACCCCGAAGATGTCAAGTTTCACAAATCGTCTAAGACGAATAATTAGAAAGGAAATGAAGCAGATTCATGTACGAATTTATCATAATTTCAAGCATCCTAATACAACATAAAGTGAATTAACATGAATTGTGCGGCTAATTGATGTTAATAGAGAGACATAGGAGATAAAACTATAGAGTAACTTTTCCTATTTAGGGTTATGCTTAGAATGTGTGCGAAACAGAATGCGACTGAGGTGAGGTTGGGGTGGGAAATTCTGCTGGAAAGAAAAGAAAATGAGAAAACTGAAACTTGAATTTCATGTATATTGAATTTCTAGGAGCTTACTGCAAATTATTAACAATTGAAAAGAAGATTTTAACATAAGAATCGACTAAGGGGATTAGAAAATGCAAATTTGTAGCAGATGAGAGGAATTCAGTCTCACCTTAATGGAGAAATGTTAGAGCATTGCAGAAAGAGTGGGTGAATTCTGGGAACAAGGAGAGCTTTATATTTGGGCAAGTGCAGTACAGGCCACAATACGAATTCACACCTCAGGAGACAAAACAAAATAATGAAAAATCAATTAATATTTTGTTGAATTTTGAAAATAAAATTTAACTAAAAGTAAAAATCCTTACAAAAATATTATACTTGGAAACAAATGGAAAAGAGAAATGAATTATTTGTTTTTCAATAAATTTGTAAAATCAAAATTTCTGTGTTCACGTACATGCCACGTAAGCCGTTACCATAACAGAGGTACAATAACTCTCCACGTGTTAGCAAGCCGATGTCGTACAGACAGAAGCAAATGAACATTCAAATTCAAACATGCGTAAATTGGCCTAACTAACTAGGCGTCTTCGACATTTCAAATGGCATTAGTTATTTTGTTTTTTCTTTTTAAAAAAATCAAATGGGATTATAGTGATGGGAAATGGAATCATTTCAAAGAAGTTAAAATGCATTGAATTGTAATTATTTTGAATTTCAAATTATGTTATATTTTAAATCTATTATTGATAAAGATGTAATTTAAGTTTAATAAATTTTAATATTTTTATTTGAATTGAATATTAAATTAAACAATATTTAATACTATAAAAATATCATTCAATAATATTTTAGGCTAAATATGACTTTTTTATTTATTCAAAATTTGGTAAGATATTTTAAGTGATTTGGATAAGGGTACTTTTTCATTGTTGAAATTACTTTGAGTTTATACTCAAATATTTATTTATTTTGTTAGTGTTATAGGTAGGGATATCAATGGGACAGATAGAGTACTGATAGTAGTTTCTTTATACTTTATTCGCGGGATAAATATTTGTCATGTATCCGTACCTTTATCTATGCGGGTATTCGTTATGCGAGTATCCGTATATTTTTGTAATATTTACGGATATTTACGGGTATCGCGAGTATTTACAAAAGAAAATTTTAATATTTAATAAAAAAATTTAATCATAAATTTAAATAAAAATAAAATGCATAACCTTTATAAATTTCAAGTAAAGTGAACATAACTCATTTAATTAGTGTTCGATGACAGTTTACAAATAAATGAAGATTTTTTTAAACTAATTGATAAAAAATAACTCATTGAAAATCAATGTGTTAATGTTTTAATATTTTATTCTTAATTTAAATTAGAGTATAACGGGTACGGGTATCCACATGTACAAATATTATGATACTCGTACCCGCTCCGTTAACATGCGGGTATAAAAAAAATATTTAGACCCATTATCTGCGGGTATTCATTTTCAATATCCATTTCTTATCCGTTGCAGGTTTTATCCGCAGATACTCACGAGTACGAATTTTTTTGACATCCCTAGTTATAGGTATTCACACTTATCTTGTTTTTGTTTTTTAAGATAAATTTGGGAGGTTCATTTGATTGGATGTGAGGAGGATGACAAAGGTAAGTGAGGTTCTTCTATTAAGAGAAAGATGGTGGTTAGAAAGGAAGGAAAATGAGATAAAAGTTTATCAAAGTTAGTGAGTGATTAATGAATTAGTAGATTAAAAAATGTTTTAGTTAATAAACGTAGAAGATTATCATTTTATCTTTATTCATAAAAGTAATTTAAATTAAATTAAATTATAATTAGTGTAAATTATGTTATAATGAAATATGAGTGATTATTTAAAATGAAAAATAATAATATTGATAAGAATATATTAAATTAAAATTTGATCGATAGAAATTAAGTTGAAATAATCCAAATGGGATTATGAGCATAATATATTTCCACTTTGTTGCATGGGTTTTTCCGTTACCATTCCTAGCACTTCATTGTCTTTTTGTCGCAGAAGAAGAAATCATGTGCAAAACTTTCCACATAAACCAAATGGATTAATTGCATAATAGATTTAAAAGTTTGAATCCAAGCTTCATTAATGATAATGCAATCAAACATAATCAGAAAATGAAAGTAAATTCAAACATAAATTCAAAACAATGAAATAAATACTAATATATTGATCAATACATCCTATTAAATAACTATATATTTAAATAAATACATGAAACTTCATAAATTGTTCGTCAAGAAAATATCATCATCCATTTACATTCATCATATTGATTAACTTGTTCATAAGATGTTCCAAAAGCATCAAAAATAGGTGTATGGCATGTGAATATTTAGTACAAAGGAAGTTGTAACACTCATGAAGTATTTGATCATCACAATGTGCATGTCAACTAAAATTTGCCAAATGTTAGTTAAGGGTACTAGAAATTCAGGGTCCTTGTCATATTACCCACTTGTTGTGTTAGTAGTTCATTTCTTCTTTCTATTGCAACTACTTGACGTTCAACTTCCATCACTTACCTATTCCAATTGTGCTCACAAAAACATCCAGTTTGGTAATAAAATTTTCATATTGGGTTTCAACAACATCAATCATGGAGGCCTCCTGTTTTGTGCCTCGATAGGAGGACGTTCCCCTAGATGGAATGGATATAGTGGGTGTTGGACTATGAGAGTCGACATATAAGGGTGATCGAGGAGCATCCTCTAGTGTAGCCTCAAGTGCAAGCTCATCGGGAATGTAGTCCATGTCAACATTGTACTTTTGTGTTCGAAGGTGTTGTATCGCTTGAAGTGCTATGCTTACCTTGTGTTCAGTGGGCTAGTCAACACCCGAGGGTTCCTCCATCAATTCATAATGTCTAATGGGAGAGATTCTCCACTTAGCAACTAAAGGTTTAGCCTTAAAAAACAAATGATATGTACATCATTAGACACTCTATAGAGTTCAACATTGTTAATTAAAATAAAGGGTTTACATTTCAACTTGATCAAGTAATCCTATACTTCTGTCCTAAATAGTCCAGTAGATTTAGTCTATGCAAACTAACTTAATCTAGAAAATAGGTCGTGAACCTCTTTCCACCTGTCCTTCAAGGTCTTTTCCCTATTTTTAACATTTTTTATTTATTCTGACAAATTTAGATTGTCGGAGAGAGGACACAATGTTATTATACGCTTGTGTTGTTCAACTACCATCAACTCGATCCTAAATGGGTTTTGTCAACCATGATCATGAGTAGCTCGAAGTCCATTTCAGTTAGTAAACTCTCAAAGTTTAGCAAATGACTAAGGTAGAACATTGTTGCCTCTATTCATGATGTACAATTTCAAAGACATCCCTGCAAATTTGCTCCTCCATTTCGCCTCAATTTTGTAGAAGCATACACTCTCCTCACTCGCTCTTTCATTGTGGTGAACAACAAATCGTAAGAAACTAATGGCATACCTCCTAGCCATGGCCAAGCACTTTCAAGAAGAGTTGAAGTCATTTATGCAAGGTGCAACAAAGCTCTATCTATTAGGCCATTTTATAGTATTCTAGTAGATTAGGAATATTTAGACTTTGTAGTAAGGGTCATGTAGTGTAAGATTTCTTTTAGGCCTTGTATTAAAGGACAAGTAGTATAGGCAATGTTTGTGCCTAGCTTAAGCTAATGTTACGTGATTAATTTTGTAACCCTAGCTTGGTGGAGAGACATGGTGGCATATGGTAAGCTCTTAGTGGAGAGTTTTCTTATAAAAGTAGTGGGCATGTGTCACTTTCGTAGTGGATAAATTTTTCTAAAGTGGCTTTCCATGTGGCACTCTAGGAGTGGAGAGGTTTTCTAAAAGTTAAAGTGCCACATGTTGTGCTCTCCTTCACCAAGATGGAATTTTTAGGGTTTGGTGCATGGTAGAATTTTTAAGGCTTTTAGTCTACTTTGGAGACACTTTATCCTATAAATAAAGGTGTCTCCCCCCATGTACTTTCACCTATGAATTGAATAATGTTATGCTGCAAAAATTGTAACATACTGATTGTTTAGGTCATTATTAACTCAAATTTTTTTAGTCGCGTTTTGAGTTAAACAAAATTAAAATCCCCCTTTCAAGTATAGGGAAACCCTGGGTATCAAATCCAAAGAAATGGTGCGTGTCAAGCTAGCTTGTGTAATTTAATTCTTGTTTAATTAAAATAAAAGAAAACAAATGGGGGAAAAATAAATAAAATAAAGAAAAGAAACTAAAAGAAAGTGTTGAATTTTTATTCAATTAACAACTAAACTAAATGCATGATTGAACCTAAAAGAAGATATGCATGCATGCAATGGATGATCTAATGGTATGAGGGATGGTGAATTGACTAAAATGTTGAATGAATAAGTGTTTAGATGAATGCTTAACGCATGAAAAGTTTATGAAAATGCAAGCTGAAATGATCTAAAGCATTTTGGTATAAGCGTGAATGAGAGAACAATGAATGCAAAACTGATTGGATCTATGATAGCAGAAAAACATGGATGCATAAATGTTTTATATGAACCTAGCATGATGATGAATCAATAAAGCCCAACCCGTGACAATAAAACCAAACAAAACAAAAATCTAGGAAGTATGACAGTAGTGATTTTAGCAAAATATAGCAGCAGAACTTGCTCTATGATAGCTGCATAATCCCAAAATAAGCCCATTATGCACTCCACATAGAATACTCCCATTTCCAATTTCTGGACAAACTTCTAGTTCAAATTACAACAACAACACACATCCACACTAGGTCCATACTTAAATGCAATATTAAACTAAATGGGAAAATGAATGATCTAGAATACTACAATATTATTAAAGTGACTAATAAAACCAAAAATGCTGCAAAAAAACGTAAAGTTAAGGCAAGGAATGTAAACTTGATGCAAAAACTTAAATCAACAAAGCATACAACTTAAACTAAATCAAAGAAACAAGAATCATCAGTAGGGATTTAAAGTAAACAGAATTTGAAAGCAATAAAACTTAAACTGAAATTTAGTGCAATGAATGAACAAGGGGTTATCTACACTCTTAAAGACATCTTGATAATGTGTGCCCACTTTGGGGTCAAATATTCCCTAACGAGGAACATTGATATGTGCATATTTTACTCTGGCTTAAATCACTGACTCAAAAACATGATCTGAAATATTAGACTTGAAAACACTAAAGGAAATCTAAATTGCTGTAGAATTTAAAGGCAGAAAATATAAATTGCAAGTGAATCTTAAAAAATCAAACAATTGAAAACTATAAAACGAGAATTAAAATCAAAACAAAAAATGGAAAGGAAATTGAACAACAAACAGTATTTCATTAGAAAATCAGAACAGAATACACAAGGTTAAGAAAGAAGTTGAAATTAAAATTGTGAAAAAAGGTTCACTAAGCAATTCCCAACCACTTTATGCTCGTGAAAAGCCAAGTGAAACCACCCACACACTAAGCAAAACCCCAATCTCTCAAGGCCACTTTGTACTCATCAGAGATGAGGAACCCTTTATACAATTCACTCCATCTCTCGCAAGAACACTCTCGAACATGAACCCTAGCCTTAGACATGTTTCTACCCGAGCAACCAGGGCTCTCACTACAAAAACCTAGAATATGCCCTTTTAAACCCCTAACGAAAAATCAGAAAAGAAAACCCCATTCCTCAAATCTTGAATCAGAATCGCAAACCTTGAACCCCAATCGTGGCACCCTTAATTTTTCTTGATCTTTGCCACAATCATTCATCATCAATCAGCCTCGATCTCTTACGAATCAAAATCTTATCCATCTGATTACAACAACAGGCTCGTCCTCCCTTGATCACATATCAAGCTCGTGTTGCAACATCAACAATCTACGCATCAGGGTTGTTCTCTCTTCTTTGTGCATCAGGGATAATTTTTTATTGATTCAGCAACAAATGATGGATCCTTCTTTAGTGAAACAATGTGTTTTAATGGATGGGTCAGACAAATTAGTTAACCAAGGCCTGGACTGATATGCAAATAAAGGACATTGGAGTCAAGGGTTCACATGCAATTTAACAAATATTAAAGGGTCTCTCGGCAACTAATTTATTTTAAAAGGGCAAAATTTAAAGGAACAAAACTAAATGCATTAAAAGACTACTAAAAGAAACCTTTTTACCATATTTTTAAGAAAACTCTATTTTTCTACACTAACAATAAAAACTAATTAATTAAAGACAAACAAATATTTATTGAAACTAAAAAGAAAGTTTTAGAAAGAAAAATTAACCAAAATTGGAGTGCTAACAGTCACCAAAAGGCTAGAGCATCCCATGTGATCTCCTCTGGCTACCTTCCTCTTAAGTTGGTCCAACATCTCTTGGGAATACACTAAACACCACCATAGCCTATCCCTTTACTTGAGTCATATAGCTTGAAGGAAGAGTGTTAGCAAAAAATCAACATGGCAAGTGCACTGATCACACATAGACAATAATAAATATTTTATCGTTCTCTCCCAAGAGACTTGTGCAACGCATGACAACTCTCACAATTCACGACTCAATTAGTCACAAAGTTCACAAAAACACTAAGAAACTCTTTTTGTACTTTATCAAACAGTTGGTGTGCAACAAGAAATTAACATAGTTATTTACAATTTTTCAAGATTAGACTTCAATCACTTCTTTCTCATGCATTCTAAATTATCCCAATTCCATATTCATGTTAAAATCAATTCACCAAAATATTCAAATCCTATTCCTAGAGTCTTTGAGCCTATGATCACTTATCAAGTTTCAATTCCTTAAGTCCTCAACAAGTGAAACCGTGCATTAGTTTCAAGAATCTAAGATTACTAATGAACCAAGTTATATTCCTAGATACAAGCCTTCATTAGGTATTTAATTTAAGGTCTAAATACTAAAGATGTCTTCTAACACCTCAAGAATCATAAATCAAGCATAGGAACAATCCACATTAAGCATTAAGCATGGAAATAAAATACTAACTTGAATTGGAAGAGCATATATATATATATATATATATATATATATATATATATATATATATATATATATATATATATACAACATAGTTTTACACAAGAATTCAATGTTTTACATCGAATCTCAACAAATAGAAATTGCTCACTATCGTAATCAAAATCGCAGCGGGACAACGAACCAAAAATAAAATTTGCAAAAACAGAGATTTGGAGTCGCCACCATAGTTTATTCTAGAAAACTACGGAAAAATAAAAATGATAAGACAAGGTCTGCAAAAAACTGGATTTTGGGTTCGAGAGTTAGTTAGGCATAGGGAAGGTTAACACCCCATAGCACTCGTCCTAAGACGGTACCTTTAATTAAACGTGCAAAAGGATGTGATTTTTCAAAATATTTATTTTTCCTGAAAATAATAATAAATGAATTTACAAAAGAAACAAAAAATAATTTTTTATATTTTTTGGGTCCGACGAGGATTAAACTTTGCTCCTACGTATCTCCATTCACAATGGAGAATCAATGTTACGTAATTTTTATTAAAAACCTACTTGAGAAAATATTTCTTTTTTATTAGGTGATTTTTCAAATGCTTTTTATGTTTTGTTGGTATTTTTAATTATTTCGAAATGAGTGTCATGCATGCGAGCGGCTAGACAGACACAAAAATTAAACAAAGCAAACTGTTTTTTTTCGTTAGTTATTTATATTTTTGTATATTTCTTAGAAAAGGAAATTTTAAAAATTGGTGTCACGCGACGCGAGCGACCAAGCATACACTAAAAGAAATGAAGAAAATTATTTGTTTATGATTAAAAAATATATAATGAAAAATGAAAAAAATAAATCAAAAGAATTAAAAATTGGCAATGACGTACCTTCAAAATTTTTCGATATATGTTCTCTTCTATATCAATCTCACCCTCTCGTTTTCTCAACAAAGGTAAAAAGGAGGTGTGTTGATGTGGGTGGTAATGGAAGAGAAAGAGTAAGTGTAGTGAATATTTTCTTTCGATTTTCTAACTCCTTCAATATGTTTATTTTTGAAAGAGAGATAAAAAAAAGAGGTGTGTATGTGGGAGTAGTGATGGGAAAGAATTAGAGAAGTCTAGAGAATATTTTAACTTTTTTTTCAATCCCATAACAAAATGCGTATTTATATTCACACATTACAATATTAATGAAATCCTGCATTAATTGTAAGAACAATATAAAGAAGGAATTGATCATGATAGCAACACATTACGAGAATCAAATCATAGCAAATCAAAGCACAAAATCAATCAAGATCGGTAATATTGATTCTAACCTTTAACAAATCAGAGCACAAAATCAATGCCAATTAGTAATATTGATTATGACTATTTGAATAAATATTTCTTCTAATTATTAGAACCATATCACTAATTTCTATTTCGGGAACAAAGGGTAGAAAGTAGGTTGAGTTGTTGGGCTCATGAAAAGGAGTGCGATAAGTAATAACAAATTGGGTTCTTTCTTCATTTTTCCTTTTTTTTTTTGTTTTTATCATCTCTTTTTTTTTGTTTTCTTTTTTCTAAAATTAAAGTTTAAAAATCTTTGAAGAAAATAATATTTCACATTTTTTTATTTTTATTTTTTTAATATTTTTTGAAAATAAATTTATTCACCCGGACGAAATTAGGTGTTAACAAAGGTCCCTCTTTACTTAGATTTTACTAGATAATATAAAAATTTGACTTTTTCATATTATCTTAATAAAAAATAAGTAAAGATAAAAACACTAATTTCATTCGGGTTTCAAAAGAAGACAAATTTGAAGACAAACTTGACCATTCCAAAGGAGATGGTCTGTATCTGAAAGAAAAGAAATAGGTGGCCATTACCAGGTAGAGGGTCTCGATTCGACACACCAATTTTTTTTTTTAACTTTTGGAAAAAACCAAATTAGACCAATCCCGTGGAGAGGGTCTATTCAAAAGATTCGGTGGCCATTACCATGTATAGGGTTTCGATCCGAAACTTTTCTTTTTTTGACTTTTTGAGAAAAGATTAGACCAATCCCGAGAAGAGGGTCTATATCTGAAAGAAAATAAATCAATGGCCATTGCTTCGTAGAGCGCCTCGACGTGACAAAGAAATCAATAACCATTATCTCGCAAGGGGTCTTGATGTATAAAAGGAAATCAATGACCATTACCTCATAGAGGATTTTGATTTAAAGAAATCGATGACCATTGCCTCGTACAGAGCATCGATGTGACAAAGAAATCAACGACCTTTGTCTCATAAAGGGCCTTGATGTAAAGAAATCAATGACCATTGCCTCACATAGGGCCTCAATGACGAGAAAAACCATGCAAAGGGTCCTGATGTAAACATAAGAAAATTAATGACCATTGTGTTGTAGAGGACCTTGATGTAAACATAAAGGAATCAATAAAAATTGCCTCGTAGAGGGTCTTGATGTAAACATAAGGAAATCAATGACCATTTCCTCGTAGAGGGTCTTGATTTAAACATAAGGAAATCAATGATCATTGCATCGTAGAGGGTCTTGATGTGAACATAAGGAAATCAATGACCATTGTCTTACATAGGGTCATGATGTAAACATAAGGAAATATATGACCATTGTCTCATAGAGGGTCCTGATGTATAAAATGAGAACCTCAATTTTTCTCTTGAAGTATGGACAAACACCGCATGAATGACTAACATTTCTGAGACTTACACACACAAAAATGTCATTGCTGATGTTTTTTTCAAATTTCTTTATTTTTTTATAGAAATGATTTTCAATGATTTTTTTGAGTATGATGGATGACATGATGTGATGATGCATGACATGTTATGATTTTCTTTTTGATATGATATGCATACATGGATGCGTGAATGCATGAGTGGAATTTGCTTTTTTTCATTTTTCATTTTTCCTTTATTTTAATTTGAGAGTAAGGAAAACTAGGCTTAGAAGCTAGAAAAAATTGGGCTTAAGGCTTGACAAAACTAGGTTTGGGGACTAGTGTGGAAACTGGGCTTGAAGGCTAGTATGAAAACTAGGCTTAGGAGCCAGTATGGAAATTGGGCTTGTGGGACAGTGTGGAAATTGAGCTTGGGGGCTAGTGTGGAAACTAGGCTTAGGGACCAGTGTGAAAACTAGGCTTGGGGACCAATATGGAAACTGGGCTTAGGGGCTAGTGTAGGAACTAGGCTTGGGGGCCAGTGTGGGAACTAGGCTTAGGGACTAGATTGGAAACTAGGCTTAGGGTATAATTATCATTCATATGAATGAAGAGGACCATAAATTTGAGAAACATCATAGAAACAAATTTGTGTATTTTTTTTTTAAATTTTCTTCCTTCTAAAATGAAAGGATTCAATAACCATTCATATGAATGACTCAAGTGTGCATGACTTGGTATGATGTATCAAATACCTTATGTATGAACTTTTCTTTTGCATTTTTTTTTGAAAACAAATTCAAATTGATCCCCATTTCATTATTATTTCAAATTCATGGAATCATTCTACTTTGATATTTTTTTACTTTTCCAAATCATTTCTTTGGTCTAATCAGTTTACTAACGAACACTTTTTTTCAATCATTTCTTTTGAAACATTATTTGAATGACATCCATGAAATTGCCAAGGGCTTGAAAAGGCTTGGATGAGGTGATGAAGATTAACTAGGGAGTTGCCCCACTTTGAATTGGTCTCGGGGCACAAAATGTGTTTGGGCTTTCCCAAATTATTGATGGTATGAAGGAAATGATGGGGACTTCAAACATTTGTCCTTTGTGAAACATCCTAATCGAATATTACAAATTTTAAATAAAATAAAAGAAATAAAATGTCAACGACAATTATTATAACTTTATTTCCCAAATATAGGGAAATTTTAAAATATTTATTACATCACAAATTATTCCAAAAATCCATACTTATAAAACTCAATTATAATATCAAAGTCTGGCAATAAGGGTTTACAAAATTATTCCAACAATAAAAGAAAACTCTGATAAAACTTTTCTCCCAAACTAGCCTCGCTCTAACTCTATGCCTTACCATATCCACCTGCAACATCATCTGCTCCCGTGTACCGCGTACACGATCATCGTCAAACACAAGTGGATAGGTGAGCTAACATTATATAAAACATATACAAATAAGATATATAAATACACAAACACACCAAACAAACTCCATCCTTTGATTCTAACCCCCATGGCCATCATCCTTTGATTCCAACCCCCATGGCCACCACCATGTTATCCATGGTCTACGTCTTCATATGAATACCTCAAGATGTCTTGCCGCCACACCTACAAGCCATAACTTGTAGAACATGTTCGGGAAACCAGCTATGGACCATACTCCGTAATGCTAGGTGGAGTTCCCAATACAAACAAAGTTCATAACGTCCCAATACTACCAAACTCGTCAGCCACATACTGAGGAGGGCAATCTATCTGGACCTATCCGTACGAGCCACAACTTACATACTCACGCCGGCAACACTTGCCAACTCGAGCCACAACTTAAGAGTTCCTCGTGTTCATCCGCCATCCCGAGCCACTGTAAGACCTATAGAATTTAATTAATTAAATAAATAATTAATTAATAAATACGGGAGGGGAAATAATTATGGCATTAAATTATGGTTGGTATGACGTGGAAAAGTACTAGCTCAAATGGTTGAGAGTACTTGGTTGTGTGAAAGGACTTGGGTTCGAGTCCTATGCATGATACTTTTTGTGTTATTATTATTATTTCAATCTATGAAAGCATGTTCTGTTATGATATGATGCTTGAATTGTGATGGTTAGCATGAAACATGATTGGGTGAAGTGGTTATGTACTTGAGTGGTAACAAAGGGGTCATGGGTTCAAACCTTGGAAATTCTAAATGGAATTTATGCTTATTTTTATTTTGCTAATGGTGACTTTAGATGGAATTGGAAAGGTTAACAGAAACCATGGGAATCAGTACGGCCAAGGAGGGGGCTGCACTCACCATTCATGATGAGAGATGGATGGTTATTAAAAAGTAAATGAGCTGAATTTCGTTTTAATGTTTTGGGTAACCTAAAGTACTAGTTTAAAAGGCAAAAGTTAGAGTTTAGGCAAGGTTTTGGCAAGGCTGAACTTAGACTTAGAAAAACAAAGACAGGGGTGAGTGAGAGGGGTCTGACGTGAGGGAGTTTGGAGGCGGAATTGAGGGAACCCGAGGTTGGCTATTGGTGATCAAGGGAGAGCTTCATCAATTGTTCAAATTTAAGCTAAGGATCCAGGTTAGGGGAGCTGGACTCCGAAATTTTATAATTATTATTAATAATTCGTGATGTATGGTATATGGGATGGTTGTGCACTGTTAATTCTTTAAATTTATGTGTTTCTGGGATTTTTTCCAGAAACCGCCTGGCGGGTGACGAACCACCGCCAGGCGACTCATGCATTTTTGTGTGTTCTGGGTTCCTAGAAGAGGAACCACCTGGCGGCACACTCCCGGCCGCCAGGCGACGCAAGGCGTCTTAACCAATTACTGGGTTGGCTGATGAAGCGCCTGGCAGGACTGGTTAAACCGCCAGGCGGCGCGGGGCAATCTAACTCATTCTGGGTTTTTCTGGCATTTTGGGTTGAATCTGGTGGGGGCAAGGGTCAGTGGTAATTATTATGGAGTAATATTGATGATCAGTGATGGATATAATCACGTAATCGAGGGCTTAAACGAATGGAACAGCGCATATGAGTTTAGGGTTGAATGTGTGATATCGGTATTTATGGTTTGAAAGGGGATACTGTGAATTGGATATAGGAATAGTGGATCATTGTAATTAAATATTGAATTGTTGTGACTGTGATTGGATTGGAATTGCGAGTGATGAGAGTTCGTAAAGAAAGAAAACTGGTTGGGCTAAGAGTGCTGGGAAAATCTGGAAAAATATCCATATGGCAAGCACCGCCTGGCGGCACGGGGTTGGCCGCCAGGTGCCAACGCAGTGGCAGTGCTGCTGCATGTTGAGACGCCGTGCTTTGAGTTTGGGTTTGGTTCCATTGGGTTGGGATCAGTAGATGAGATTTTTGGGACATTTGTGCAAGCTTGACGATGGAGTTTTGTGCATAAACTACAGGGGGTGGAAACCCCTTAGGAGTTAATCATATTAGATATCTGAAGTCTGCTTCTGTATTAGGGCGTGATAGGGATTTGGGTTCTGGATAAGTGGGGTGCAAGAGGGCATAGGGAGTTGATCAACTATTGTACATAAGAGTAACCCTATGTAAATGTTAGTAACAAGCTAGGGAGTGAGGATTGAACTACGCTGTGGTTAGTAAGTAGCTAAGTTGGATGATACAAGGGAATAAATCAGATGGAATTGAGGTAAGAAATTGTGCGGGACTTGAATAGGAAACCAGAATGCGAGTACTGTCACGGCGCTTGGCGGTGGAATGTGGATCGCCAGGCAGTAGCGGGGTTATAGTGGGCTCTCGAGGTGTGGAGCGCCTAGCGGCGAGGGCAGTCCCGCCAGGCGGTACCTGCAGCAAGGAGAGTTTTGTGGCGTTGTGCGCCTGGCGGTACGCGACACCCGCCAGGCGGTCTGGAAGCTGGCAGCGCCTGGCGGCACGTGTCCCCCACCAGGCGATTCGCACTGCTGCAGCTTTGAACTTGGATTGTGTATGTGTGATCTACGTGGCGTCTAATGGTGCTTTAAAGGTGGGGTTGCTGGAGTTCCTTGAGTTATGGCTCAGAACGTATCCCTTGAGTTGTGGCTCGGGATAGGGGTTAAGCACGTGGTATTCTTTGAGTTGTGGCTCAGAATAGCATCTCTTGAGTTGTGGCTCGGGATGGCGGATGAACACGAGAAACCCTTGAGTTGTGGCTCGGGTTGGCGAGTGTTGCCGGCGTGAGTGTGCTGGTTGTGGCCAGTACGGATGGGTCCAGATAGATTGCCCTCTGATGAAGGATTGACCCCAAGCAAGGATGAAGGCACATGCTTAAGAAGACTAAGCATGTTTAGAAAGGAAGTTCACTAATCCTTAATCCCTTTCATTTG
>Ga0209589_1002815_pt1 | contig 30306 bp, 17 predicted proteins | sample CowpeawhiteBW_FD_187525 | JGI IMG/M metagenome (GOLD analysis project Ga0209589, IMG submission 187525) | Root nodule microbial communities of legume samples collected from California USA - Cow pea white BW (SPAdes) (version 2) | ecosystem: Host-associated > Plants > Roots > Nodule | place: USA...
ATGCAACTCATCAAGCATGTCATCAAGCCTAGGGATTGGATGCCTATATTTGATGGTGATGTTATTTATAGCCCTACAATCACAACACATTCTCCACTTTCCATCCTTTTTAGGCACTAACAAAACATGCATAGCACAAGGACTAAGGCTATTTTGAACCCAACCCTTCTCCAACAATTCTTGCACTTGAGACTCTATCTCCTTTGTTTCTTGAGGATTTGTCCTATAGGTTGGTCTATTTGGAAGACTTGCCCCAGGCACTAAATCTATTTGATGCTCAATTCCTCTAAAAGGAGGAAGCCCAATTGGCCCTTCCTTAGGGAATATATCCTCAAACTCTTTCAAAAGATTTTCAATTTTAGGAGGTAGACTCTTAAGTTCAAGAAATGTGGCAGTGCATGTGAGTGTTCCTTTACACAACAAGAGGCATGAAGGTTGTTCATCATTGAGAACTTGGTTCAAAGATTTTATAGTCAAAATGTTCTCATGTTGAATGACCTTGGGAGAAGGAACACTAATCTCTCCCACCTCAGATTCATCTTTAGTTACTTTTTGAGAGAGATGGAGGACATTTTTTAATCCTCTTTTATCTTCTTTTCCAACTTCTTTCTCATTTGGATTTAATCCTCTACCACTTGGGATGGTGATAAAGGATGTAAGACAAATTTTCTATCCTTGTGAGTGAAGGTGATTTCATTGGTAAAACCATTATGCATGGTTTTCTTGTCAAATTGCCAAGGTCTTCCTAATAAAACATGGCAAGCTTCCATAGGTACTACACAACATAGAATACTATCTTCATATTTCCCTATGGATAGCTTGACCTTCACTTGATGTCGGACTGTCAAATCGTCACTTTCATTAAGTCAATGAAGTTTGTAAGGTTTTGGATGGGGAATGATAGTCAAAGCCAACTTATCAACCAACCTTGTACTACAACAGTTGCAACATGAACCACTATCAACAATGAGAGAACAAGTGTGTTCTAAAATTTTACATCTTGTATGAAAGATGTTCTCTCTTTGTGTTGGCTCTTTTGGAATGGGTTGGTTGCTAAGAAGTCTTCTAATCATTACAAGGTCTCCTTCACAAGGATAGGCAATTTCCTTAGACTCATCATTAGACTCCTCACTAGAAGTCTCACTATCACTTTCTTGCTCATCTTGGCTACTATAGTGGTCAACACCCCTTAAGATCATGGTCTTTTTGGTGGGGCATTGAGATGCAACATCACCTCTACCAAGACACTTGAAACATTTTATTTCACTAGTGCGAGTGTGTGTAGATGTTCCTTCCCTTGGTTTCTCCTTTTCCTTGAAACTTTTGGAGGGTTCCTCTTTGACTTGCTTACCCTCCCTTTTGAATTCTCTCTTGGTATAAGAGTTAGACTAGTCATTTCGAAAATTTTACCTTAGAATTTGTTGCTCTACCTTTATGCAAAGTTGAACCAAGTCGTTTAAGTCTTGGTAGGGCAACAATTCTACTCTATCTCTTATCTCAAGACTTAAGCCACTAAGAAACCTTGCAATGGTGGTGTCCTCAGACTCCCTAATCCCAACCCTCATCATATATAACTCCATCTTTTGTCTATATTTTTCCACTTTTATTTTATTGTGATGGAGTCTTTGGAGCTTATCCATTAGCTCTCTATGATAGTAGGAGGGAATATGTCTTCTCTTAAGGGCTCCTTTGAGGTCATTCCAATATTTGACCTTGAGACTTTGATTGATTCTCCTATCTCTTTTGAGGGCAATCCACCAATATATAGCATTGCTTGGAAGCTAAGGGTAGCTAAGGGTACTTTCCTCTCCTCACTTATTTGATGACAAGCAAAGAGTTGCTCAACCTTCATTTCCCGATCAAGATAAGCTTCAACATCATCTTTCCCATAAAAGTGAGGGAGGTCTATTCTAATGGCTCTTGGTTTCCTAGGCTCTCTTCTTTCTCTTCTTAGAGGAGGAGGAGGTTGATAGAAGTTGTTAACTAGTCTCTACTATCTTCTTCTACATAGTGTGTGACTAGTGTTGGAATGTGGGAGTACAAGTGTTGACTCCTATTACCCATCCTCTCATGCAACCTTTCCATATTTCTTGTTACCCTCCTCTCTTCATCTAAAAGTTGATCAAACCTATCTCTTTCTTGTTTTTCCCTTTCCGTTGCAATTGTTTCATCTTCCTTCCAACGTAGTAGTGCTCTCAAATCAAAGGTAATTTGTTTCAAACTTATTTCTTCTTCATTTGAAGCACCCATACATTGAGAAGGAGGTTGAGACATTTTTTTAAGATTTTAGAAGACTTTGGTCTTTTAAAGAAAATTTCAAAGAAGAAGTAGATAGCAAAAGCTTTTAGTTCTCCTCCAGGAAAGAGAGGTGAATCACTTAGATTGCTTACATACCAAGTCTTTCCTAGCCAAGTGAACTTGAAACTTTTGTTCAAAACTTCTTAAATGAAATTAATTCAAAGACTAAGTTGACACACACTAAACTATCAAACAAGAAAATTAAAAACAAGAAAGATTATAAGCTATATGTGGCCTAAGTTTTGGTAGAAGTAGAAGGCACTTGGAACCTTCAACCTTCACCACTAAAAGCACTTCACTAATGTATAGAAGAGGTTCTAGTTAGGAGATGGAATTGAGTACCTAAGACTCCCCCAAGACACCTAACTAGGCCATGAACACAAGAAGGAAAACATTACAATTTTACAACTCAATTTGAATACAATAAAAGTGCACAAAATGTAAAAGGTCTTCTTGACTTTGTCTTCTTGGCTTGGTCCTCACAAGTGTTTCACTCTTGATCTCACCAAAGAGGATTCTCTTTCAGGACTAGGTACTCCACCTCCTAGGATGCTACCTTAGGAAAGTTAGATCACCTCCAAAAAGAAGTATGCACTAAGTATAGAAACCAAACAAAAAGAGGTCAAGAAATAAAGAAAGAAAAGCACAAAATTATAATTGCTAAACCAAAAGTGAATAATGTCATTACAAACTCAAAGGATTACCAAAGAAATGACAAACTAGAAACAAGGTAAAGAAACAAGATAAACACTCAAATGAATTACCTAATGAATGACACTAGAATGGATGAAAAACAACCAAAATAAGCTACAAAACTGCATTGAAATTTGATTTTTCACTCACTGCCAGTCCAAAAACGTGAATTCAAGCCTCTACTTCAGCTATTTTTTATTTTTTTATTTCTCAACATTTTTCAATGATTTTTTTTTCTCTTTTTCGTCTATGTCTTAGCTAAAAGAGGCAAAAATCAAATTTGGATTTGCACCAGCCAATGTTTTATGATAAGTCAAATACATAGAGTGTGTAGTTGGATAGAAACTGGAACAATAGTAAAATGCAACAAAATAATGCTCTCAAACTCAAATGATGGTAGTGATTTTAGTGTACTTCTTTTGCCATTTTCTTTTGATCTTTTCTTTTGATTCTTTTTGACACTTTCTTGTATTCTTTTTGTGCTTTTTTTCTTTCTTTTTGTAGCTCTTACAACAGCTAGTTTCCAGCAAGCACAAAGAAAATTCCCACTAGACATTAAGATAACTAAGGTTATCTAGATGTGAAGGTTCATTTCCAAGGCTCCAAGAGAGAAGAGAGTGTTCATTTTTTAAGGATTAAAAACTGTACTCAAATCTGAAATAGAATTCAACAGCACATCACCAACAAATTCAAAGCAAATTAAAAGCTAAACAAGGAATTAATGACATATATGGACTAAACATGACTCCAGACAAAACATATGGATCTTAAAATCAAAATAAACTTAAGAACAACAGAATAAACCGAAAAAAACATCAATTACTCAATTAAAATGAAAAGTAAGTGGTAGAAACCAAATAGAACACCTAAAGCACACAAGGATGGTTCAACATGAAGCAAATGAAGATGAACAAAAGTAAAAAAGACATGAATACTCAAAATAAAAGGAACAAAAACAGCAAGACAAGTAGAAGAAGAGATGAACAACACGAAATTGAAAGAAAAATGGAGAAGAAGCACTTAACTCACTAAAACTGAGAGTAACCAAGGCTCATGATACCACATGGCTTCTTCTTGTCTGCATTGAAGCTTGCATGAAGAATGGAGGCTCCATTGATGGTGTTGGATGCGGAAGCATGAAGGAAAGAAGCTTAAGGTTTTTGGTTTGGTGTAGGTGAAAGGATTCTTAAGAGAGGTGAGGCCAACTCCTAAGGAAGAATACTAGAGTAAACTAGAGAAAAGTTTACTCTAAGGTGAGCTCAAAAGATATTTGTGCACACATTTGGGCAGCAATTCATTACTCAATTTCAAGCTCAAAAATACATCTCCTAAGCCTTTTATTTATAGGCTAAAATGAGACCAAGGAGTCTCCAAAAAGTGGAGGGAAAAAGGAGTCTAGAAAGTTGAATTTTTTAGCCAAAAAGGAGCATGTGGGAGGTGTGACTTGCCACCTAATCAAGTCACACTTTTCTTGCAATGGAAAACTAACTCTCATCCTTGGAGAGCAAGTTTGAGAAGCCTTTAGGCTTCTCTAAAGTAGATGCACTACTCTCGGCCCATTTAGCCCAACTCTCCTTTTTGATCCAAAATTACTTCTAAAGCCCAATTTCCTCTGAGGCCCAATATGTAACACCCCAATTTTGAGATTTCACGGAAAGTTAGAAAATTATCACGTTTAGTTGGAAAGGATTATCATTGAAAATGTACTAATAAAAAAACTTTTAATTTAATTTAAATTACATATTTCAAACGTCACTTTGTCAAAATAAATTCGAATAACAATTGCGAACAAAAGAAAATTACATAGTTTTTAGTATGTGACTTAAAACAACTAAATATTATATAAACTTCTGAGTCCACCCCAGCCTCTTGTCAATCTACTCCATGCCAAAATTATCTGCAGTATCATCTGCTCCTGTATAACACACACGTTATACGATCATCGCACATACAACAAACACATAAACAAACAAATAGGGGTAAGCTAACCATAAACAATTATATATAAAAGAATTTCGTAAATAAAACACGACAAATAATATTCAACATCTCATTCAAGTAACACTTAAGCATTAAGATCACAATCAAACTTTATTTTGAACACACAACCCCCAACATCCAAACAACCATATCAATGCTTAATTGTTCATCTTTAGAGTGTTTTCATCTGATGGGCTTTATTGGGCCACTATTCTGAATTTGGACTAATTTCACATTATTTGGCCTAATTTTTGTTTTTAATTATTGTTAGGTATTTGGGTGAAGCCATTTTGGAGCTTGGACATCAATATTCAGTTGAAGAGAGTCATCACATCATTTCCATGTCATTTCTACGTCAGCAGAGTGAATGAGCCAACATTAGAGGCCCAGGAGTGACATTTTTGTAATTCTGAGTGACAGAGTGACAATTTTGTAAATATGAGTGGCAGAGTGGATGTGACCACGAGAATTAGGTCTCCTTCCATGCTAGCAGCCGCAACTTCATCTTCTACATTCTCTCCAACCACCATTTTCGTTCTCCAAGCTTCCATGGAGGTGCCCCTTGCGATTTATCACGTTTTTTACTAGTTTTTACCGTTTTTATGCACATTTGATAGCACCCATTAAGGGTTTTATGTTTTGAATTCGTTTTCTATCTTGGGCAGCTCGTTTTGTGGGTTTTATAGACTTGGAACAACACCCATTAATGTGGTTTTCATGTTTATATATCACAACATCATTTTACATTCCATTGAAGCTTTGAAATCTCTCTTTTTGCTCTTAAATTGCGTTTTCAGAATTCATAGGATAGGGTTTTTGAGTTTGATGTTCTGTTTCAGATTCGAAGTGGTTGATTGTTCCATTTTCCATGTCTAGCTAAGTTTTTCGTATTGGTTCCTTGAAGAAACTGAATTGAAACCATGAGGTTGATGTTTTGCAGTGCACTCCAATTCCTATTTTCTCTTCATCCTATTCAATTTTGTAGCTTTGAATGAAATGGAATTTGTGATGCTTAATCATGGGTCCATGTTTTCCACAATTTCAGAACCCTTGTCATGCTTAGTGAGTTCGGGTTCTGCCACAGTTGCTTAATTTTTGTGTGTGTGAAATTGAAAGAAGGATGTGTGCTATGCTTAATGGCATAATGAAGCTGTGTTAATTTTCGCATAGTTGATTAATTCGGATTTCATGAGAAATTAGATAAGATAATTGATTTAGTAACCTGTGATTGGTGGATTTTCAGTGGAATCAAGGAATCAATACATTTTGAATTCTGTGTTTAATTAAGTTTTGCTATTTCTATTAGAATTTAGCAATTTTGTGTGAATCTGCCAAACCCCCCCTTTGTGTTATTGTTGTGTTCATTTGGAAATTGAAGCTTTGAATGAAAATATTGGTCGATGAGAGACGACTTGGTTCACTTTCATATACTGCATTTTATCTGATTTAATTTGGTGGGGTACAGCCTCTATCACTTTCCATTTTGAAACTCCCTACCCTGATCACTTCTTAAAGAAACAATTTTAGAACTCTTTTCATTTTCCAAAACCTTGGCAAACTTCTTAAATGCATGGAATGTATCATTCTTGGAAGCTAAAAATAGTGTCCATGTGAATCTAGAATAATCATAAAAAATTACCAATGCATAGAAGTTTCCACCAAGACTCTTGGTTCGTGAAGGTCCAAATAGATCCATGTGAAGCAATTCCAAAGGCCTTTCAGTTCAAACAAAATTTTTAGGTTAGAAAGAAACCTTAGTTTTCTTTCCCTTTTGGCATGCTTCACATACTTTATCCTTCTTAAACATGAGTTTTAGAAAACCTTTAACTAGCTATTTTCTATTCAATCGATTCAAGTGATGCATATGTATATAACCATGTATCATCATATTTTGTAAGAAGACATTATATGTTATTTGATGCATGATGCAGATTAAACAATTAAATGTTATTGACTCTTTTCCCAACTTGCTTGTGACTCCATTTTCAAGTATTTTTCCTTTGTTGTTATCTCCATAAGTCACGAAACCTTCATCCTTTAACTTCAACTTTGCAAATTTGGATTTGTCACCTATCATGTGCCTTGAACATCCATTATCTAAGTACCACAAGTCCTTCTTTTCGTGTTTTATGACCTGTAAAATAAATTAATATTACATGGTACCCTTTGATAGGTTGGTTCCAATATGGTTACACCTTTCTTGATCTATTTGGGATTCATTTCATAAATTATTTAGGAACATCATGTTTTCTTGCATAGCAGTTCTTATAAACATGGCCTTTCTTCATACAATAATTGCAAGAAAAGAACAACATATCATCTGGCTTACTTTTGGAAAAGAAACTAGAAAACTTCTTAGCTTTCTTTTCAAAAATAGGGTTGTAACCTAGTCCAGTCTTTCCAAAAACACAATTTTGAGAGTCAAGAACAACTTCTAGGTTTGCTTTCCCTTTTGTCAATTTTCCAAAACAATGTAGTTTTCACAATGTTTTGTAGCCAATTGATTTTTGCAACAGGTTAAATTTTTGTAATTCATGTCTAGGTTTTAGAAATTAGTTTTTAAATCGGTTAATTTTGATTCCAGTTGATAACTCTGTTTTCTAGCTAGTTGTTTAATCCTTTTGATCGATTTTTTATGACAGTAATTTTGTTAGCTTCATTATGCAATTCTTCAAAGTCATGCAACAATTTATTATAGTCGTTCTTGTCTTTTGATGACAGAGAACTTACTTGGCTTGATGAAGATTACTCATATCCAACCATGAGGCACACGTTTGCTTCTTCACTTTCATCTTGTGATAAGCTACTTGTTAAATCATCACTGTCTTTCCAAGCATGTAGGCACGACTTTCCTTAGGCTTTTTCTCCTTTTTCCTATCACCATTCTTCTATTTCTCTTTGTTACTGTTTGGACATTCAATTTTGATATGTCCTTGTTTTCCACAATTATAACAAGAGAAACTAGGAGTGTTACTTGAATCATTTTGTTTGGAATTGTACCTCTTTTGATTACCTTTGTTGCCTTTCATCTCGAGATATTGTCCAAACCTTTTAATTAGTATATTCAAGTTCTCATTTATTTTGATTCAGCCATCTCCTCCTCGAGTTCATCACTCTTTTTGGTGTTAGTCTTCAAGGCTATAGTTTTCACCTTTTTGTCACTTGACTCTTGTTCATTTAGCCTTTGCATCTCAATTTCATGTTCCCTTAGCTCACCAAAACAATGCAATTGTGGTCATAGTGAATAAATCCTTTGATTACAAGATAGTCGTAACCTTAGGTTGTCAACTCCTATCAAGACACTTTAGCCCTTTGATGTTTTGCTCTTCTTTATCAAACTGCTTTCCCAAGCCTATAAGATGATTGACAATATGTGTGAATCTCTTTTGCACTTCAGTTATTGATTCTCCTTGTTGCATCTTGAGCAGCTCATATTCTTGGATCAAGGCATGTTTCCTTACTCTCTTCACATCATTTGTTCACTCATGAATAACTTCAAGCTCATTCCACATGTCTTTTGCACTTTTGCATTGAGAGACTCTAAAGAACTCGTTTATGTTCAATGAAGAGGTGAGGATACTCTTGGCTGTATTCACATCATTTGTTCCCTCATGAGTAACTTCAAGCACATCCCACATGTCTTTTGCACTTTTGCATTAAGAGACATTAAAGAACTCATCTATGTTCAATGAAGAAGTGAGGATATTCTTGGTTGTCCAATCATATTAAGCACGCTTTCTCTCCTCCTTTATCCATAGATTCCATGGCTTTTCAACCTGCTTGTTATCAACAACATGTTTAGGAGTGTAAGGTCCATTCACAATTGCATCCTAAATACCTTGGTCGATTGATTCAATGAAAATTTTCATTCTAATTTTCCAAAACTAATAGTTAATACCACTAAACATAGGTGGCCCATGTATGAAGCACCTTCTGCAAAAGGAAGCTTATTTTCAGCCATTTCAAAATAAATTTAGGATTAAACTTAAATAACTTTCAAGAACCTTGCTTTTAATACCAATTGTAAGTATTTAGATGGTAAGTTTAGCCAAGAAGACGGGGGGATGATTTGACTTTATAAAATTTTGTTTCCTTTTTGAAAACCTAAAACCCTTTTTTTATTGAATCAAACTGACCACAAAATTAGAAAGCAAGTATTGTGGGAGTGTACACTTTTAACTGATTAAAATAAAAAAACAACAAATTAATTTGTTCATACAAATGATTCAACTAATTAAAATATGAAATTAATTAGCTAATATTGTAGGAAATTATGCAGAAACGCGAAATGCACAAAACTCACTCAAACAACATGCTTTCTCAATTAAGATACATTCCAATGTTTATATCCAACTTAGTTATATTACTAGATAACGTAAAAATACATGCACACTTAACAAAGATTGGTTTAGCTGATTTTCTTGAGATTTAAATGATGAACAAGATATGGGAAAGAAGTTCACACAAACAATTTTATACTAGTTCACTCAATAACTGAGCTACATCCAATTTATCAAGACAACTTAAGCCTGATCATGCACTAAATGAAAAGTTTTACACAATTTATTACACTTTTGATTAAAGCAAAAACACCAAGATTCTTGAATCAACAAGAATCTGATCCCCAACACTATAAGAATCTCACTTACAGACCTGGAATCACAACAGGAATAGTATAGAAGCATAAGAACAACCAACCATGATGGAGGCTATCCCTAGCCAACCAAAACATGTGTTCTTCAAGCTTCAACCAAGCAAAAATGCTTCCAAGATCAACCAAGATCTTTAATCAATAGTTGCAACTCTATGATTCAAAGAGAGAGAGTTTTCCAAATTTGTATTACAGTTTTTTTGTGTTCAGAAATCTCAATTTGTTCCTTATCTCTTTGAAAACCATTTTATAAAGCTTGGTCATAAGTGAATTCAACAGGTTGATTTGTCCGTACAATCTATTGATTTCACTTGACTTAAGTGAAATTTGTTGATTGAATAACAATTCAATTGATTGAATACATTCATTCCAAAACTATATGCAACAATCCTTTTAACCATTTAAAAACAATTTTAACACATTGAAAAGGGCGCACCAAGACCAAAACGACATCGAACCTATGTCATATAGTGTATGAATACAATACAAGAGTCAAACTTTTTAATCTTCACGTCACTTCCAAATTCAAAAAACAAGAAACTTGATCATCAATAAATCTTCATCAACCTCATATAATCTCATGCCTTCATCAAATTTATGCACCAAGGTCACTTGTGCTAACAGACTAAACTCTCTAATTAGACTCTTGTATCTAAAACGTCTAGTGCATTTTGTACGCCTATAATACTTATCATCCAAAAACAAAGTTGATTTTAGTATATTATTTTATTTAAAGCTCACTTTATCCTACTTGGACATGTCCCAATTACAAAATTGGATTTAAACTCAATTATATCTCAAAATAAGTAATATTAAGTATTCTAAAAGTATATAAAAATGCACTCATCACCGAGATAAGTAATATTAAGTATTCTAAAAGTTACACCATCTATTAATCAACAAATATTTTCTTTAAAAGTTTGTTTTCCTTTTGTGAAATTATTCTCTCAATGGCAATTGAGTGATAACTCAATTTCTATACTCTCATATCTAGGTTTATTTTCTTTAGGATTTTGATCTCTTTTATCTTTCATTCTTAGCTTAGTGTTTGCACTTCTTAGGAAATTTAGAAGTTATAGTAAATATAGCATAAAAGACTTTTTTATAGCTAAAACTTAGAGTTGCTATGCCTTGACCTTTGTTCATTGTTTTGCTCATAACTTTCTTCACAGATGTCCAATTGAACTAAGTTTTTTGGTGTTGGACTGTAGGCTCAAAGAGATTTAATTCTAGTATTAAAGCATTATCTTTGGAGCTTTTTTCTGGCTGTAATTCACATTGGAAATTGGATCAATTAGCAATGTTTTGGGCTAGTCGTTCTCCACCTAACATACAAGTGGATTGACTACACAGGGACCCAAAGAGACTAAGATAAGGCATTAAACTCATACCAAGTTAGCAGACAAAACATAATCACAAATTCTAAAATGGCAGTACGAACACTCATACCAGAAAAACAACTTTCGGTAGCTTTTATCTTTTTTCTTGTTTGCCTAACTCTGAACTATTTTCAATCCTGCATAAATTATGCGTTTATTTTCCCCTTTTCTCTATCTTTATTCATACTGATTTAGTTTATTCTACTTCAATTTACAGCCTTGAACTGTGTTCAACTTCCTGTATAATTTAATTTTAACCAATTAATTTCACTTTTCGTTATATTTCATTTACCTTGATTTTTATTTCTTTATCTTTATGTTTTTGCTTTTGAAAAACCCAAAACATTTTCTTTTGTATCAATATTATTGTATTGACCTCTTTTTCTTTGGTTGACATAATCCCTATACTACATTAGTAAGAAGGTTAATTATGATTATTTGGAGTAACTTATGCGATTAGATTATTCATAAAAGACAAAATGAGTTAATCTAATCCATTTTAACCAAGCCTGCCAAAAATAAATTGAACTAATCTGACCTACCACAAGGTAGAAAATTCCAACTCGTCCGGTCCACTATTTTTTTAATTATATATATATATATATATATATATTTATTTAAAATATATTATGGATATTTTTTAACTTTCAATTGATTAATTAATGTTTATATTTAAATAAAAATAATTAATATCTTGTTAAATTATTATATTATAATTAATAATTAAAACTTAATTTATCAATATTAATAATTTAATTATAATATTGCATCTTTCAAATAATTTAATATAAACAAACCAATTTTTATATTTTTCAAATTTTTATTAAAAAAACATGCTGATAGACCAATCATTTGCCTTCGGTCCGTCAGATAAGATGAGCCATAATGGACTAACATGAAAATTTCAATCTGACACCAAATTTTTGGCAAACTAATATATTGACCCTCCAGACCAAACCCCTTTTTCAACACTATTCATCAGAGTATTGTAGAATCTGGTAAGGTCGATTTGGACGACAGATTTTGAAAATAAGGTTAAATTTGAATGGAATTATATGTATGAATTTATTTTTGGGTTAATTATGTTTTTGGTCCCTCAAGTTTCAGCGAAATTTGAAATTAGTCCCTCATCAAAACTTTTGACCAATTTAGTCTTTCATCTTTCAAAATACGTGAATTTAGTCCTTTTAACCAAATTTTGTTAAGTTTATCTGACGTTTCAAGCGCATGTCAAACAGTGTAAATAATTTAAATACTATTATGAAATAGGCTTGAAACGTCAGATAAACTTAACAAAATTTGGTTAAAAAGACTAAATTCACGCATTTTGAAAGATAAAAGACTAAATTGGAGGGACTAAATCCAAATTTCGCTGAAAGTTGAGGGACCAAAAACATATTTAACCCTTTATTTTTTCTAAAATAATTTTGTAATTTTCTAGGAAACAAAAGACATGAATTCAGAAATAAATAGAAACTAATTACAAGATTAATATAGCTTTTATAAATTAATTATTATAGAAATTAATTCATATTTATGTTTTAATTTTTCGTATAAGTCTTTAAGAAAACTTGTCGGAATATACTGTTAACCCATTTCATTTAAAACATTTAGCTTTTTTTTCTTTTTCTTTTTTACAAAATGTATATAGTCACGATCTATACATAAGAAAGCCACCCCCACAAGACTTTAGCATTCAGGTAATATTTCCCATATGCTAAAAGTTGCCGTGGAAAAAGAATTCTCTCAAAGCTGTAGAAGATAAAGCTAACATCCGAGTGGAGCTCACATCCTAAACCCTAAACATTAAAGATTTAGTTATTAATGTACAAGGAGATAACGGTTGCAGAGATAACACTTTACAGAGAAACCAGTTCAACAAACTTTGTATGTAAATATTAAATTAAAATTATGTTAAACGGTAGAACAATTTGTAAGATCAATGATTAAACTACAGTAATGACAATTAACTTAAAATATATTTTAAATAAATCCATCCAGCAAAACAGTTCTCATCTTATGGTGCCATTGTACAAAAAATTCTGAAGTCAGACATGCGATTGTATCTTACAAGTGTATCTATTTACAAAGCAGCACCCAGAGAATAAACCAAAAAGGCATTTGCTATATACATCAGCATATTCCTAAAAGTTGAATGCAGAGAGCAAGGAGAAGATTTCTCCCAAACCGTGCGTATATTTAGAGATTTCTTTCATTTGGTTCAAGCCAAGGAAAGTTCAGGAAATCAAATACCTCCTTTTCAGTATTAAATTTCAAACTTGCGCTACCTTTTGCACCCTGAAGTGGAACAAAAGTATGTATGAGAATTCGAGCAAATCATGACGCAAATATAAAGGATTCTTTTATGCCATACCCGTTTGTTGCCAGAACCAAGTGTGGCTGGAAACAACCCAGTATCGTCAAGCCGGAATCCTTTAGATTCTGCTATCAACCTCAACCTGCACTCAAACACCCAGAATAAGAAAAACCATCGTGACTTATTAGCTATGCATGACACAGAAATGACAACCCAAGATAAACAAGACACCGAACAAGGCCCATCAAATAGACAATGAGGTAAGGTTATGAAAACATCGTGCGCAAGAAAACAATAAAAAGCTAGAGTGGAAAAGCTTCTCAATAATCACTGGAAGAAGAAAACTCTAAAAAAATGAGATAGCAATAAAATAATAGACCACGTTTACTGGGGGATTTGAGTTATTTTGCTATAACTACGTGAATCTTTATTATATTTTTATTAGCAAAACTTGCGCTTTGTTCTTAATAAAAAGGACTGATATTTTGACTATTAAATTTTGACAACTTTCCTTTACAACCTGAGGTGTCATCTGTTAAGTAGTTTTGAAATATAGAGAAATGAAAAATTGCAAAAAAATAGATAGCCACTTGAAAGATGTCACTATATTGTAAGAGAAATTTCAAAATTTAATTGTCAAAAAATCATTTTTCTAATAAAAAATACTTACTAGAAGAACAGAATATCTTGAAAAACATAAATCAAGTCAACCACCACGACCATATCCATCCAACCAGCCCGTGTTGAGAAGACCATGCTCAATATAAATGTGGCCCAAGCATCCTATTCTATTTAAGAAATTGTACCTTATTGTTTGGGGCAAATATGCGTGTCCATCACTAGGGCTATTTTGTTCTGACTACATGTTTTCTTATTAACAGAAAATCTTCTAAAATCTTCTTCACTTGAGTTGATTAATGGATAATAAGTCAAATGCAGACTCATATACATAAAGAACATTATCAATGAACAAAGAAGAAAAAAATTAATAGTACCAACACCAGGATAAGACCTTAGATCCATCCGACATGGTATTTGAAGATAAATAACCCATAGAAGATCGAGAAGAAAACAAAGATTTGTTATCCGTAATATGGTTGGTGGCATCCAAGTCAAGAACCCTAGGTCCAAGGGAAGTAGAGTGAGTTAGACCAACAAAAGATGCACGTATGTGTGCGATAGAAGCAGTGGAACTAAGGTTCTGACAACCCTCGTACCATTTGATAAATTCATTGAGAATAGCATAGTATCTTGTGGTATTAGATGAAATAGAATCCACATTAAATGGAGGAAAGTTTAGTTTGGACCATTGTAGCAAAACAAGGAGAATGACCATATAAAGCATAATGCCGACAATCTTGTGACCTAGCTTGTGACAATGTTCACACTTGCGCTAGAGAGAGCCTCAGATCTGCAATCAAGATGATCAGGACATCGTGGTGGTCGCTAGGCCGAAATGATTTGATTGGTGGTGTTTCTCATCTAAATGGTGGCTCTAGGTCTATCGATGACGACTAGCAACAATGACAGAAAAAACGTGGGTTTAGCAGAAAACCCTAACTCTAGATACCATGTGAAAATAATGAAAAAACTAGGTATAGGATTAATTCCCCAGCTCTAGATACACAAGATATTTATAATGAAAAATAATATAAGAATATATGGGCCAAGACAAATACACATAATATTATAACTAACATAAGATATTGTAACTAACAACATCTAACAAAAGTAATGGTCTCCTAAGATTACACGCAAAGCTTCAGAGATCGCACTTCTTTCATAAAGCATTTCGTTACATGTAAAATTGATATTGAAAAGGGCTCTCTGGTAGAACATATTGAATATCAAATTGGTAGTGAAACTTATTTATTTATCTATCACACACAAGACCGAACATTATTTATGAAGTTAGTGTGGTAAACCAATTTATGCATGAGCCAAGAGAAAGACATATGCAAGCAATACACAAAATTCTTCGGTATTTGAAATCAAACCCAGGAAAAGGGCTATTGTTTGGGAAAGAAGACACATTGACCCTAAAAGTATATATTGATGTAGGCTATGAAGGTTTTGATACTAAAAGAAAATCTACCTCGGTGTATTATATGTTCCTAGGAGAAAGTTTCGTAACCTAGGAAAGCAAAAAAAAAACATGATATGTGTCATTCTAATGAAGAAGTTGAATTTTGAGCCCTTTCTCAGAACATGATAAAGTTTGATAACATTTAGTAATTGGTGTGCCTATTACTAGTAAAAAAATATTGTTTCCTTACATAGTTCAAGTGTATGTAAGGGGGATAACTTGAATCACTCACGTAATAGGATGGATCCATCAAAGTTCAACTTGGACATGGTTAGAGACTACAAAACCTGATCAGAAACAGACATACTCTCAAGAAGCCCATAAGAGGTAATCAATGCAAAGGTTTAACATTGCTCTAGTTCCTGGGCAGAAGTGGTAGGAAGAGGTAAAAGTTCATTGAAGTAACCTAAAAGACCATGAACCCCAATACTCAGCCACAAGACTATCAAGGCATCTAGGCACAATGACACTCAAGAAATTATGACAAACACCATAAAGGTGTTGAGTGTCATTGGTATACAACGATCATACCCATTCCCAAACCCTTGTACATGTGTCATGGGCACGGAAAATCAACTTGAACAAAGGATAGATGGTCTATATAAGAATAGTAAAAACTTGGGCATCAACTTTTCACCAATGAAGGTGATCCTTTTTTATCAATTGTGGTCATTGTCTGGTAAGGAATCAACATAATCCTATCCCTTAAGCCAAAGCTTGATATAAGAGGCATAAGTGTCATAATTAGAGCCATTTAACTTGTTAGTGGAGAGTGGGATAGAGGATTCAAAGCTAGCACTTGTAGAAGCCATGGGCACATGAAAAAGAGAGAAACATTGATAAGAGAGAGAGAGAAACATCCCTAAAAAAGAGGGGACATGTAAAATGAGCCGCAATCACTAAGTTGAGACTAGATTGGAAGAGGGAGCATTGAAGCAAGTTCAACACCGAAGAGAACAATTGAAGTAGATGCTGGACATATTGCCCCACGTGGTCGCCAGTGATGAATGAAGAAAGAAGCACACCTGGTTCTAGACATGCATGAGTGCATGTGGCTTCTCTAGTAGCCGCGATTTCAGTAACTTCGACTAGGCTCTCAATACCGGATAAGAATAAATTATTGGCATACGATTAAATCCTTGAGCATCTCAAGCACACTAAGCGAACGTGATATATATCATTTACATTGCATTACAAAGATAGGCCAAGGGGGCCCATATACTTCTAACAATGTATTGACACAAACAAATATTAAGATGCCACGTAGCTGACAACTAAAAACCAATTTCATAGATACAATGGTACATCATTAAAAAAAAATAAGGAAACCTCTTTCTATATTATTAAAATAATTAAATATTCATTTCACTTCTAAACCTTTCATTAATTTTCCCTAAACGTAAATTACAATGATATTCCCATAAATCAAAAGAACAATCCCTGAGGTACTATTTGAACTACTCTACTACACATCAACGGCCAAAAGACACTCTAGAAATAGAAAGTTTAGTACCTCCTATTCAGCACATCATTTCCGGTCCAAGCTATTAGTCCAAATGCATATATGTCTCTTGGGTACACCTACAAAAACATTAAAACCAACCATTTTAAAAGGTGATGCAACAGCATAAAACTGACAAGAATTACTTCTAAACTTTTATTGCAATATCCTATTGTTGATTATGTGCTAACATACTAAGTAAATAATTAATAGTCACAACACTATCAAATAGAAAAGAAAACATGGAATAAAACTAAAATATGCCATGCTACATGTCAAATGAAAGATAAAAGGAAAACCCTAAATATTTTAAAGCTACAATTGTCACCTTCAAATCAATACGACGACGCAACTCCTGCCCAGGATAGGTACAAAAACCGAAGTAAGTGTCCACGCCAGAATCAGAACCCTGTGTAATGAAATAAAAATTAACAAAGAAATTACCAATGAATTAAGAAATATTGCAAAAACATCTACCAGATAGATTAGTGCAACAAAATATTGAGTGGAGATTGATTCATCTAAAGGTATATCAAGATATATTGTATTCAAATTATATAATGATAAAGATATATGAAGTAGAGAAGGGGTTGAGAACTCCTATTAAAGTTTGAGACACAAAGTGTAAGGAACCAAGAAATCCCAACACCACTTAGCCCTTTTGTTGATTTCCAAATGATACAAATGGTGTACATATTGTGCCATTATCCAATTTCTCCTTTATAGAGTGTCTATCTACTTCAACATGCTTAATTATATCATGTTGCACTAGATTATGTGCAATACTTATTGTTGACTTGTCCTCACACTACAGTGTCATAGGGTTCTTCCAATGAATCTTTAGGTCTTCTAAAATTATCTTTAACGACAATATTTCATAAAGCTCTAAGGCCATGACTCTAAACTTGGCCTCTGAACTTGACCTTGCCACAATTTTGTTTCTTACACTTCCAATTGACTAAATTTCCTCCAAGAAAAGTGCAATATCCAAAGGCAGATCTTTTGTTGTCTATAGAACCTGCAAGTCTTAGTCTATGTAGACTTCTAAAATCATCCGATTCCGCTTTGTAAATTGTATTCCTTTTCCATGAATTCCTTTGAAGTACTGTAGAATGTGATAGGTAGCTCTAAGATGAGTCTCCTTTGGATTAGGCATGAGCTAACTAAGAATGCCTAAAGCAAAGGCAATGTCAAGCCTGGTGAGAAAAGTAGATCAATGGGAAGATTGTCTATCCACAACTACATCTTCAATAGAGTCACCAAGTCTGTGATTTTGTTCAATAGGTCTCTCTACTCGTTTGCATACTAATTTACAAATTTCAGCCAATAAATCTAACATATTTTTGTTGGGAGATGAAAATATCATGATGGGAATGAACCATTTCAATGCCCAAGAAATACTTTAAAATTCCTAACTCCTTAATTTCAAATTCTATTATCAAACATTTTTTTAAAGCTTTCGTTCCTACCAGACAATTTCCTGTTACAACTATATCAACTACATAGACGATTAGTGCAATAACTTTCCTGGAAGGTGATGCTTAATAAACAGTTTATGATCACCTTAACTTTGCTTGTAGCCTATGGTCTTCATTACAATAAACACATGCAAAACCATGATCGAGGAGAATACTTCAATCCATAGAGTGGCTTCCTTAGTTTACACACATTTTCCCCTTCGGCTTTAAACCCATGTTGGACCTCCATGCAAATTTTTTCCCCAAAATTACCATGCAGAAACGAATTTATGACACCAAATTGTTGCAAACTCCATCCTTAGTTAGCTTCTAAAGACAATAAAATTCTAACAATATTCATTTTTGCAATAGGCGAAAAGGTTTCAAGAATGTCAATCCCATATATTTGAGTATATCCTTAGCTACTAACATTGCCTTATACCTTTCTAATATCTCATCTGCCTTGTATTTAACAACGAATACCCCCAATGGACGGTTAACAGGCCTTCTCTTCATGAGTATACTTCCAATGGACGGTTAACATTGTAAGTTTGTTCTCCAGTTATATTTGGGGTTCACTCAAGGTGAATGAATAGGAGCGGCAATAGACTTAGTAGATGGTAAAGTGTTAGACTGAATAACTGGTGGAGCGTTAATGAGACCTAATTTGGGAAGAAAGGAGTTTTGTTAACAATGAATTGTTCTCATGTTCAATACATAAGTTTTTCCCCTAAAGATAAGGTTGAAAATAGTGGTTTTTTTATCAAAGGTGACATCACCATACACAAGGAATCATTTTGTTGGAGCCTAGTAATATGTGTATTCCTTTTGAATAGGTAACCAATAAATATGCATTTGATAGCAAAGATCAATCTAAGTTACAAAGAATAATAAATCATAAAATTTAAAAACTTGATGGCACCTTCCTCATTTTATCCTAATAGCTGGTCATTTCAAAATTCGTGTCATACTTCAAGGTAGCTTATTCAATCCTTCAAATGACTAAAATGTAAAATTTCAATCTATATGTTAAGAAGTAGACTTTAAGTCTAACTCAACCCCACAAAACTGACTTGTAAAATAAAGTTTGTGCTCCAATTATATATTATGAAATTGACTTATCTCTAGTTGATGATGGACTTCCAACACACACCCCTCATGCCGAATATATACGTCCCGTGCATGGATCTAGAAATGGATGGTTTGATAGCGACTCGATAGTGGGTGGAACAATATGTGCAAAAAACATAAATTTCGTTAGCATAAGCTTTTTAACTGTGGTTCTAATACCATGTTAAGAAGTGAACTTTAGACCTAACTAAACCTCACAAAACCGGCTTGTAAGGTGAGGTTTGTACCTCACTTAAATATATTATGAAATTGTCTTATCTCTAGTCAATGTGGAACTTTCAACATTATCAACTATATAGCACATATGTATTTGCAAACAAACCCAAAATGTCATGATGTCAAGCTTAAGTGCAATTTAATAGTTACATCTCAACAAACTATTACTGCTTTGCATATTTATATGCAAGCATGCAGTCAAACACTAATCTTTGATGATATCAACATACAAATAAAATAATGTATCAATGCTTTCCTGGAAAGCTTAATCAATCAACCAAATAAACACATAATTTATAGGTCACAAGAAAATGCTAAAATTACCTCTTCGCTGTGAATACTGAAAATTAAATCCTCTCTTAGGAAATTCATATGCTTTAAATGTTTTACAAATTCTGGCAAAAATCCTTTGTGACTGCAAGCAATGAACAGATTTGTTTAACCTCTAACATGAAAAAAGAAGTTTCCACAAAGCAAACAACGATAAATATGTGCAAAATGTTGGTCAATTGCATTCTCTCCTTAACAGAAAGAGTAAAGTGTAATTTCTTAGCTGTTGAGTGTTACATATTTTTCCAATAATGGAGAAGAAAGTAAGCACGGAAGTAATTAAGGAATCCACAAAGATTAACATAAATTGCTTTAAGAATTTAGAACACGCCTAATTATGTAGTTAATCCAAGTAAAAACAGAATTCAAAGTGAACTCATGCTTCTAAAAGACATTTTTTGAATTTTGTTTTACCAAGAGAAAATTTGTATACATTACCATTCACTATTCTATTAAAAAACTAGTCAAAATTTCTATTGCCTACTTCACAGCACAGCCAGCCTATGTGTGCTGGGAAACATTGTTGGATGTTAGCATTCAATTGCAAGATATGAGACTTGAGTCCCACAATTTATCCATGAATTTTTTAATGGATGAATCCATCCATGAAAATAATATTTTAAAAAAGTTTAAAATAAATTGTCCAAAACAAATTTAATATTTCTGAAACTTTTTAAAAAGGTAAATTTAAGAAAGATTTGATTGTGAAAATATTGGTTGGATTGAGTTTATTTCATTAAGAATTTATACGAAGATCCATTGGATTTCAAGAAATGATGATGAATCATAAACCACCCATAAATATTGTTAGATAGTGAAATTTAAGCCTAACTCAACCCAACAAAACTGGCTTGTAAAGTGAGATTTGTACCCACTGATATACTATGAAATTGCCTTATCCCTAGTCGATATGGGACTTCTAGCACACCCCCTTCATGCCGAGGAATATACATCTCGTACGTGGGACTAGACCATGGTAGTTGAATCTTGAATCGTATCGTGTATCAAAGAGCTTAAATTTTGAATCGTGAATCGTACAATTCATTAACATTTTATAAACATTAAAAGAATGCAGTTTATACTTAAATATATATAAGATAGATAAATATGTAAAGAGAAAATTAATAACAAAACAATCTCATAATAAAATAGAATGGTTGTATCTATGTGTATCTACCGCAGAGTTTCACAATTTCAACAACATGGCCTTCAAAATACAATGTGGTTGCTGCATAAGATTCCTTCAACTATAGTTATATGCAACTAAACAAATTATGCATTATAGCCATCCAAAAAATAAGTGTTTGCTCCTTGTACCCTAAACAACCTAAAAAATAATTCTATTCTAATCATTCGTAATTCATCCTCATCCTCTCTAAGATTTACCACCTTGTGACCACTGTACTACAAACGCAGAAGCTCAAACCCACTGAACAAACGAACAAAAATATGCACGAGATGACCTGCAACCGCCACCGCAACACCGCACAACCAACCTTACACCATTGTGCGACCACCGCAACAAACAGAGATGACGTGATCACAAGAGGCAATGAGGAGAACATGTTTTCGAGCACACTAACGTTAATAAGTAACGTTAATAAGCTTCAATGTGTGAAAAATAATGGGGAAAAATTAGGGTTTCAATTTGGGGGTAAATCTGTAGAGGGAAAAACTAAATTTTCAAATTGGGGTAAATTCGTATCGTGAATCGAATCATGATTACGATTCGGACTCGTATCTTACGATACAATTACGATATCGGAGTAAAAACGATACAAATCATTCGTATCGCCAGGGACCTGAATTGTTTCATATTGTACGATTCGTATCGTGAATCGTACGATAGCGGGTGAAACTATATGCCCAAGAAACACAAATCTTGCTAGGATAGGCTTTAACTATGCCTTTATTACCATGTTAGATAGTGGACTTTAAGATGAGGTTTGCACCCACTTACATACTATGAAATTGCCTTATCTCTAGTCAATGTGAGACTTCCAACATATTAATGGATGGATTTGATGCAATAATTATTATACTTTTTTTATTAGAGATCCCACATAGGGATAATGTCTGTTGAAAAAGAGAGACCGATGTTATCAATATGGGATAACAAAAAATATCAGTAACCCAAAAATCATTTATAAAGTTATAACGAAAACCATCACGGGTTATAGTGGAAAGTATAACTTTTAAAAGATAGTTATAGTCTATGTACCAGAAAAAAACAAAATGACAAAAAACAGAGTTGACAATGGCAGCAAGCGACAGTTGTTGCCAGTGGCGGCAGACAGCGGTGGTTGACAATGGCAAGCAACGACAACCAGTGGTGGAAGTTGTCATTGTTAGTTGTAGTAACTAAGGTTGTACTACACGTACTCGAACCCCACAAAAATTAGGGGGCTAATGAACTATCCATACCCGAACCTATCCTACCCGGGCAAGAAGGATAGTATCAACCCATAGATAGATGTACTACTCGTACTCAAAGCCCACCAAAACTGGGACTAGCGTACTATCCGTACCCATCCCTATCCTACCAGGACCAGAACGTTAAGGCATCAACCCCAAACATGTCAACCCTCATACCAATGCCTTCATTAGAAAGCCGACAGCTACGAAATGAAAACCAACAAGGGCTTTTGGGTAATTTCACCCACTTCAATGGATTTACAAGTAAAAAGGTATTTTGGACCAAAGAAATCCCAATCTAGGTGGGGACCATAAATAAAATAGTATAAATAGCACGTTCTTCCATGCATTCATTACGCAATAATTATTCTCTGAAATTCTCTGACATCACCACCAGTATTATCTTAAGCATCAGAGTGTCTTTCGCAAGCACCCCCCTTGCTTTGGACAAGATCTTTGGAGTTAAAGGATAATTCACCTTAAGACCAGATACTAGAATTACTTAAAGGACTTGGTAGAGTACAACTAGTTTCCATAAGAACAAAGGCTAAAGTGAAAAGAATAAGAGAAGAAATGTTTTAAACAATATTTTACTAAGTAGTAAAAGAATAAGAGTTGCCGAGTAATATGTAAAAGAGTAAGAGAGGAGGGTTCTCTGTACAAGGGTTTAGGTTAAATAATGTCAATTGGCCTAGCCCAAATTTTCGCCTTATGTACTAAACATTCGTAAAACATAGAAAATGACGAAATTAAGGTTTCTGTGTGCTGCTGCTACCTATCTCATCTCCCACATTGCTCATCTCTTCCCACAGTTGCTGCAATATCTCTTGCACTTTGCTACTGCTTATCTCTTTCTTCAGTTTGCTTTTTCTGCCATTACTATTCTGCCACCGTCAACCGCCATGCAAACAACGCTTCCACAAAAAACCCCTTCACCTCCGCCATGCGAACAACGGCCACCAAGAACTGCCACGAAAAACCCCCTTCACCTCCGCTCATCTCTTCCCACAGTTGCTGCAATATCTCTTGCACTTTGCTACTGCTTTGCTACTGCTTATCTCTTTCTTCAGTTCGCTTTTTTTGCCATTACTATTCTGCCACCGTCAACCGCCATGCGAACAACGGCCACCAAGAACTGCCACGAAAAACCCCTTTCACCTCCACCATGTGGCGACAGGTTGGGAAATTGCAACCGGTTTTCGCCATGGCAATGCCATGGCCGAAATCTGATAGCAGTGAGAGACATAGGTTTAATCTATAATATGTGTAGAGCACATAGAGTTATGCATTATAATAGGAAAATACAAAGAGATGGGCCTAAGCCCATCCCATGTAACACTCTCCCCCATACTGGTATATATAAATCGTATGTACCCGTAATGATTTAGTAAACAATACTAGGTCCCTATAACGAATTAGTAAACACATATGCTAGTTGATCCCTATAATTAATAAACTCAATCTTGATATCTCCAATCTTGATATCTCCAGATACAATATTTCTCAAATAAAATGACAATTGACCTCAATTATTTAGTCCTTTAATGAAAGGCGGCATTTCAACTAATATGAAAAGCAGCTTCATTGTCACATATAAGTGTGATTCAAGTGAGCTCTTCAAATTGCAATTCTTCAAGTTATTGTTTAAGCTAAATAATCTTACAAGTAGTTGAGGTCACAGCTCAATATTATGCATCCACACTAGATCTTGCTACAACATTTTGTTTCTTTTTCCTCAAAGGTCAAATTACATTTTATTTGTAAAGTCAAGCCAATGTTGTGAGGTCGAATTATGCTTAAAGTTCAATTTATAATATGGTATTAGAGTAATTCAGAGCCTATCCTAATTAAGTTTGTTCGGCCTCATGTCAATTGCTATCAAGTTCCCCACTACCTCCACACTCAAGATCAGGGCGGTGCTTTTCTATTAAGGGCCTTCCTCTTGATTATGTTGTAGTTATTTATGTAATTGAAAGTTGTTGGAAGTCTCACATCGACTACATAAAGATAAGGCCAATTTAGAGTATATATATGGGTGCAAACCTCACCTTATATACCGGTTTTGTGAAGGTTGAATTAAGCTTAGAGTCCAAAATTCTTAACATTGTATCTAGAGCCTAAAGCTTTTGATTGTCAATATTTGAATTTTGAATTCATTAAAGAAGGATTCTTTGGTTTTTATCACAGGACACTGGGTTCTTATCAAAGATTGAGATCTTTGTGGCAAATCTTCATTGACTCGTCAATCTGCTAGATTGTGGCGTCTCCATCTTGGTTTTTTAGGGTTTTTCTCTTTCCATGGCTTCTTCTGCTGCCTCTTCTGATAGTGCAAGCCAATTTGCTCTTTTCAAGGTATGTAGATGATCTGAACTGTAGTTCCACTATTTTTATTGCACGCCCAGTTATATCTTCTTTTGTTGGCGACCTTGGATTCTTGACTTAGGTGCCACAAATCACATTTCTGGTAACAAATATTGGTTTTCTTTATCCTCTTGGATAATTTACCTACGGTTACAATGGTTGATGGGTCTAGAGTCTTATCTCATGGTATCAGAGTCCTTCTTAGAACCTATCCTAACAAGATTTGTTGTTTGTTGGACATGTTCCACCAGCTACCGGGCCGCTATGGGGCCACTCATTAATGTCTAGTTCTACGCACGAGATATATATATACCTCAGTGTGAAGGAGGTGTTGGAAATTCCACATCGACTACTTAGAGATAAGGCCTATTTAGAGTATATATGTAGGTGCAAACCTCATTTTACATGCCGATTTTGTGAGATTGAGTTAGGCTTAAAGTTCACTTCTTAACAAGAGTAAATTTGAGACGCCTCCCATCACTGAAGTGGAGGCCCTCCTTGATCATGAAGCGTGCCTCGAACTTCATCAAAAGTGTCTTTTTTCCCCTTATGTAAATTATTCTTCTTTTTCTACCCCTACTACTTTCCATAATAATTCTTCCAAGTATAATGTTCGTGGTGGTGCAAGGCGTGGTCGTGGCCATGGTGGTCGATTTGCCAACTTCTAATGTCATATTTGCCTTAAGTATGGTCATACTGCCAATGTTTGTCACTATCGTGCTAATCCAACCTATCGGCCACATGAATCCTTGGTTCTTTATAATCCTTCCACCAATCAACTATTGCATCTTCCATCCTAATTTACTGCTCCTTTGTCTATGGCTTCCTCAAGTTCCAGTGTTGCCTCTACACAACCTATTTCTGTTCTGCCCAATGCCTTGCTCACTTCAACTACTCCCGAGACAATTGCCTCATGGGTCCCAAAATTCTAGTGCTTCTTTCCATGTCACTAATAACTCGCAAAACATCCAGCAATCCAAGCAATTTGATGGTCTTGACAACATCTATGTTGGCAATGGTGAAGGATTGAATGTTCTTGCCTCTAGTTTAACTTACTCTTAATCCCTCCACAAACTCCTCCTTCATCTTTCACTTTTGTCATTTACTTGTTCCTTCTAATACTAAAAATCTTTTTAGTGTGTCAATTTGCTCTTGATAATGGTGTTTATTTTGAGTTTTATCCTCACTTTTGTATTATCAAATCCCAGGTCACTCATGAAACTCTTCTTCAAGGTGTTATTGGTGTTAATGGTCTCTATTCCTTCCCCCACACTCCAGGTTTCCCAACATTGTCATCTTGTCTTGTCCATTACCTCTCTTGTTTGTGATGTCTCATCATCCAATGCTCCACCATCCTCCGAGTCTCTCAATTTATGGCAGTCTAGATTAGGCCATCCTAATGTTAATGTATTAAAACTTGTTATGACACAGTGTAATGTTCCTTTTAATAGTAAAAATCTCTCTTTTTGTTCTTCATGTTGTGTCGGTAAATCTTATCGTTTACCTTCTCCATCTGCTATTGTTTATAGCAACCACTTCAATTAATTTTTAGTCATTTATGGGGGACCCTTCCATGTTCTTTCTATTGTCGGTTTCTTATACTATATTTCATTTATCGATCCTTTCTCACGTTTTATATGTCTCTCTCCTATTAAGCATAAATCTAAGGCTCTATCTGTCTTTCAACATTTTAAATCTAAAGTTGAACTTCAGTTGACACTAAAATCAAAAGTATTCAAATTGACTAGGGTGGTGAATTTTGCTCTTTTACATCTTTTCTTGCCACTCATGGTATCACTCAACATCGCCACATTACCGAATTGAGCCTAACTCTATTACAACATGCATCTCTTCCCTTGAAATTTGTGATCTTACTTTTCATGTTGCGATCCATTTAATTAATAGGTTACCTAATGCCTCTTTGCAATTCAAAGTAATCTACACTATTCCTTTTAATTGTTTCCCTGATTATACATCTTTAATGGTTTTTGGTTGTGCTTGTTTTCCATTCCTATGACCATATCATGCACACAAACTTCCTTTTCGTCGGAGGAATGTGTTTTTTTTCGGTACTCCACATCCCACAAAGGTTATCTTTGTTTCTCCATGTTTGGTCATGTTTATATTTCCAAGGATGTCATTTTCAATGAACTATGTTTTCCTTATCCTACTCTTTTTCCTTCTACTTCTCCTTCTATTCCTTCTCAATACTTTGGATCTCCTGCTCCCCTTAAGCGCCCATTCTTATCCCTCCTTCTCCATCGTCTTCTCTTCGGTCTTCTACTCCAACCACATTACCTTCTTCCACTGAACCTTTGCCACCTCCTGTTGTTTCCTATAATACTCATCCTATGCAAACACATTCGAAAGTTATTGCCATGTCTTGTTTTGTTCCTTCCTCCCTACTTCTCACACTGTTGAACCATATCATTTTACCACATGCCATTAAAATTCCCCACTTGGTTGTTGTTGTGCAATCTAAATATGATCTTTCATGATAAAAATAAACAATTAGAAATTGATTGTCATTTTGTTAAAGAGAAGTTGCAGTTCAAGAATCTCTAAGACGACGTAAGATATAGTTTAAATGTGTTGGAAGTCTCACATTGACTACAGATAAGACAATTTCATAGTATATAAGTGGGATGCAAACCTCACTTTACAAGCTGGTTTTATGGAGTTGAATTAGGCTTAAAATCCACTTCTAACATGGTATCAAAACCATTGCTTAAAAAGTCTATCCTGGCAAGATTTCTTGGACATTCTGTTCCACCCACTATCAGACTGCTAACGGACCACCCCTTTCTAGATCCACACACGAGATGTATATACCTCGACGTGAAGAGGGGGTATTAGAAGTGATGAAGGATTGACCCCAACCAAGGATGGAGGCACATGCTTAAGAAGACTAAGCATGTTTAGAAAGGAAGTTCACTAATCCTTCATCCCTTTCATTTGTGTTTGTTATTTTTGATTCCCAAAGTTGACTTAGTTGATTCAACTTTAGTTGACTTGTTGACCTTTGACTAGGTTTGACTTGTTGACTACAATTGACTTGACTTAAGTCAACATGCTAATCTATGTTTATTTGCTTTGTAGGTTAATTAGGAGTAAAAAAGCAATGCTAGGTGGCGCATGGTGATTGGGGAGCATAAAGACATCCAAATGATGAAATCAAATAGTGAGAAAAAAGTACTGCAAAGTGACATGTATGCAGTAACAAGGTCAACCAGTGGTAACTTTTAAATGGTCAAAGAATAAGGATTTCAAATTTTATTAGGCTTCTGAGGCAAAAAATGCATTAGCAAATTGTAGTTAAAACTGGGATTTTGGAACCTATATCATGGTAAGAGCATCATGGTTAAAAAAGCCCATAGCAGCACTAATTGCAGCTAATGAAAATCACTCCATTATTTGAATATTTTTGCAGCCGAAGGCTTTTCCACTCTGCTATAGCATTATTATGATTAAGAAAATACTCCATATATTTAAACGCATTTTTTCTTCACAAATAAAGGTTATAAGAAATCAAGCCATACCTTTGTCCATCGGGATGTGTTATAATGATATCAATATCTCCACAGGTAGCTTTCCCACGTCTATATGATCCCCCACAGATGATAACAATCTAAATTAAACAACAGAAGCATGAGCAAGTTTTCAACAAATTAAGAGTTCTGCTCTGATTTTGGAAACATAAAACATTGAGCTGAAACCGTGTTATTGAGACAACACAGATGTATTATTTCTATCGAGAAAAAGGAATTAAAATTAATATAATAAGTAAAGGAAATTTGATATCCCTTAATAACAAAGATATGATACAAAAATAAATTAAAACATTCTTAATAATGCATATATAATCTAAATATTCTTGATTATGTATACGATAAATTCCTTAGTTCTATAATTATAACACTCAACCAAATTGAAGAATGTAAGTCAGATGTGTCTAGCTTGCTACACTAGAGTTTACAAATCAAGTGGTCATGTCTCCAAACTCTAATTGTTTTCTTATGAAATGACAATCTACTTCGATATGCTTGATCTTCGCATCAAAGACAGCTTTAGAGGCAATGCATAATAATATTTGGTTGTCTACTACAAGGCACATTTGGGAACTTTCAAGTTCGATTTTTTTGAGTCGCTTTAGTCATATGAGCTCACAAGTGACTAATGTCATTGCCGCAATTGATCTTGTCACAACATTTTGTTTCTTACTTTTTCACGATATTAAATTATTTCAAAAAAAAACAACACCCTGAAGTGGAGCATCTATTGTTTGATGACCCTACCCAGTCAACATTAGAATACCCAACAATTTGTGCAGATTTGCCATATCTTCAAAACATGAGGCCTTTTCCAAAAGCCTTGAGGCCTTTTCCAAAAGCCTTCTTAATATACTATAAGATCCATGTCAAGGCATCCAGACACTCTAGACAAGGAGAGTTTAATAATTGACTTACTACTCACTGCAAAGGCGACGTAACAGAGTCACTCAGTGAGATTATTTAGTTAAGCAACTAACATTATGTATTTCCTAGGATAAGAATATGGTTCTCCTTGGTCGGGGTCAAGTTTGACACATTGATTCCTTGGATTTTGCCACTTCTTGATATGATTTCGGATGAAGAAATGTCAAATCAAGGAGGAGGAGAAAATTTAGAACATGATCAAGAAGTCCTAACTAGAAACATGGTAAGAAAAGTGATAAAGAAAGAATCAAAATGATTGAAGAAAACATTAAGAAAAATAATTTCTAATATTTAGTCGATTCCAAAATATTCTAGAAGGATCAAGAATGTCCCAGAATCCCTTAGAAGTGCAATGGTGAACAGCCAAAATATGAAGAGGAACATTTGCATGTTGTAACTTCCTTCAACAAGACACCTTCAAGCCCCTCTGAGTGTTGTAACTTCTTTCACTTGTCACTTTCAAACACATGTAAAGGTTGTAACTATTTCCCATGTCTCTCCAACTTCTAGTACATCACATGAGTTAACACATAATTTAGGTTAAATTACTCTTTTGTTCCCTCTATTTGTCATGAAATTTCATTTTGGTCCTCAAGTTTTTCGTTGTCTCAATTTGGTCCTTATTTTCTTAAAAATGACTCAATTTGATCATCACCGTTAACTTTAACCAGACGGTGTAAAGTCAACGCCACGTGTCAATTTGTGGTTTTTTTGAATTTTTTGAATTTTTTTTGAATTTTTTGAATTTTTTTTTTTAAATTTTTAATTTTTTTTTATTTTTGACATGTGTCACTTCACAGTTGTGCCACGTGTCAAAGTGACTCAATTCTATACTTGTTTTTAGTTTCAATTTAGTACCAATTTTTATAAAAATGAAACAATATTGTCCTCCTTAGATTAAGACTCAATTTAATCTTTGTATACAACTTATGATGATATTTTTAATAAAATTGATGTTTTTATTAAATATTTGTAGAAATATTTTTAAATAAGTTTTTTTTTTTATTTTTATTATT
>Ga0209589_1002817_pt1 | contig 30290 bp, 17 predicted proteins | sample CowpeawhiteBW_FD_187525 | JGI IMG/M metagenome (GOLD analysis project Ga0209589, IMG submission 187525) | Root nodule microbial communities of legume samples collected from California USA - Cow pea white BW (SPAdes) (version 2) | ecosystem: Host-associated > Plants > Roots > Nodule | place: USA...
CAATCACACCAAAGGAATTCCATCCTTTGATATCACATCACATGGCCACCACCATGTTATTCGTGTTCTACATCTTCTAGTGGGTACCTCAAGGTGTCTTGCTGCTATACCTATCGGCCACAACCGATAGAGCACGTGCGGGAAACCATGCTACAGATCATACACCCTAACGCCAGGTGGAGTTCCCATATACGAACATAATTTGTAACGTCCCAAGACTACCAAACTTGTCAGTCAACTACTGAGGAGGGCAATCTATCTGGACCCATCCGTACTGTCCACAACCAGCACACTCACACCGGCAACACTCGCCAACCCGATCTCAACTCAAAGGTTCCTCGTGTTCATCCGCCATCCTGAGATCAACTCTAGGGATACCATTCCGAGCTCAACTTGAGGAATGCCACGTGCTTAACCCTTATCCCGAGCTTAACTCAAGGGATACGTTCCGAGCTCAACTCAAGGAACACCAGCAAGCTGGCCTTTAAGATATTCTAGAAGCCTTGTAGATCACACACATCATAGCAAGCATAACACCAATTTACTACATCAAAATCGCCTGGTGGGGGATACGTACCGCTAGGCGTTGCCGCTTCCAGATTGCTTGGCGGGGGACACGTATCGCCAGTCGCTACACCAGTACTTGCACATTACTGGTTTTAGTTCAAGTTCAAGCACACTTCACACATGTTGCTCTCATTTGCTCTCATTCTAGAGTACCCCTAATGAAAAACATTGCCATCTATAATGTTCTAGGCCTTATAGCATCTCACATGTGCATTCATCCCCTAATCATATAGACCATCCCAAGCATGCTCAAACAAAATATAAGCAGCAACACTCTAACAATTTTAAGCACATGATCTTATGCACCGATGCAATTTAATATTGACACACATGCCTTCACCAAACCAATTCTCCACATGTGACTAACCCAAAGGAACATTCAAATTGATAGAGACTTACCACATAACCCAATTATGCTTCATTAGAAGTTACTTGAACTAATCAAGGACTTATTCATGTATTTTACAAACTCCAAAATCAGCAATATGAAGTAATGTATATCTCTAGCTACTGACCTCCAAATCTAATCTCCACCGTTCAAAAACTGTGCGAACCAAAAAAATTGGTGCCGCCTAGCGCCCAAAATCAGAAGACTGGCGCTCGGCGGGACTAAACCACCGCCTAGCAGTTACTGTTGCGCGAAAAGTACGAAAAACAACGTTTTTCGTGAATCAAAACACCACGCACCTCTAGTGTGGCGCCTGGCGGCCAATTGGGTGCCGCCAGGCAGTTCCTGTAGTTCCAGGAACCCCCAGAAATTTCCTCAACACTTGCGAACCTTATTCCAACCCCTACAATTTTGATTCCACTCGATTTACGATCCAATAGGCTGCCTTCACATGTTTATATTCATTATTCCTTCATAAGACTCCTCCATTTACGAAATTCCACTAACTTTACCACTTTATCTAGTGCGACTATGAAATCCCCAATTCATCAACCCACCAATTGATATTGATGCAATTTTCACCCAATCGAACCTTCAATTTTACATAATTTAGCGAATTCGGGCTTCCAATCATGTCCAAACAGTTGGCACTATCTTTTCCCCCTGAATAGAATCAACCCAAAAAACCTCAAAACACTAAAATCGAGCCAAATGGACTCGCGTCGCCTGGCGGGTGTTCATCACTGCCAGGCGGTTCATCGAAAACCCAGAAAATTGGGTGTATAGTCATGTGTTGCCTGGCGGCGCGAGCCTTGCCGCCAGGCGGTTCCATCTCTAGAACCCCAAAATAACCCAGAAAAGGATGAGTCGCCTGGCGGTGGTTCATCACCCGCCAGGCGATTTCTGGAAAATTCCAGAAACATGAAAATTACATGATATAGGCAGGTTATATACATCTAATTTTCCATACATTTCATACCATTTAACAACACAAAATAAAAGTACGGTTCTAGCTCCCCTAACCTGGTTTTCTTTGCTTAAAACTTGAGTAGCCTTTGGTTCTCCCTTACTTCCAATAGGCTTCCTTAATTCTCCTCAATTTAGCTTCAATGCCTCACTCAATACACTCACCTTCCTCTGATTTTTGTATTCCACTACCCATCCAACAAAACCAGCCATAGGTTTTCCAGCCCTCCCTTGGCTGCTAGAGTTTCTTGCCCTTTCACCTTCATGCCAAAGAGCATTTTGGCAAAAAAATAGTGTTTAATTTAGGTTCACCAAGGTTTGAAGCCCTCACCATGCCAAAGCTAAATCAATGTTCAACCATTAAACCAATTCATGTTTCGTGATGATTAATATAATTTTATGATTATATTATCACTCAACATGCTCTAGCATATTATTAAAAACAACAATAATTAAATAACACACAAATGGCATACATAGGACTTGAACCCAAGTCCTCTCACACATTTAAGTACTCTCAACCACTTGAGGTAGTATTTTTCCACATCATAGCCATCCGCATTAAATCCCTTAAAGGCTCCTACTATCCCCATTTATTAAATAATTAATTAATTATTTATTTATTTAATTTTCTCGGGTCTTACAATAGATGCATCAATAGGTACTTGAGTCGTCGAGGGGAATGAGACTATAACCTCATACTCTTGAATCAAGGCATGCTTCCTTGCTCTCTTCACTTCACTTGTTCTTCATGTGTAACCTCTAGGACATCCCACATTTCCTTTGCATTCTTACATTGGGAGACCTTAAAAAATTCATCCATACTCAAAGATGAAGTGATGATGTTCTTGGCATTGCAATCATATTGAGCTCTTCTCCTTTCTTCATCATTCCAATCACTCCAAGGCTTGTCCACCTGCTTATTTCCAACAACACATTTAGGAGTATATGGTCCATTAACTATTGCATCCCAAATTCCTTTGTCTATAGATTCAATGAAAATTTGCATCCTTATTTACCAAAACTGATAGTTTAGGCCACAAAACATAGGTGGTCTATGAATAAATGCACCTTCAGCAAAAAGGAGTTTACTTTCAGCCATTTCAAAAAGATTTTTGATCAACTTGAATACCTTTCAAGAACCTTGCTCTAGATAAAAATTGTTAGTTTTGAAATGGTGAGTTTAGCCAAGAAGGGGCAGGGGGTGGTTGAATTGGCTTTATAAAACTGTTTCAAAAGCTTAAAATCTTTTTCAATTGAATCTAATGGACTGGAAAGTTTGGATGTAAATGCAGCAAACCAATACACTTTTAGTCGATTAAAGTATAAAACAACATACTAAATTGTTCTTGATGCTATGAAACAGTCGATTAAAAAGATAAATCAGTAGGCTAAAATACTGGAGAATTATGCAGAATGCAGAATTCGTGAATTCAACTCAAACAACAATCTTTTACATACAAGACATGTTCCAATCAGTATTTATAATAAGTACAAAGCCTCAGATTACACAAGAACGCATTGAATCACATCAAAGATCAAATTGCTTGTTTTCTTGAGATTTTTAAAGAGTTTCAAAGAAAGGGAGATGCGGGAAAGAAGAATGCACAACTATTTTTATACTGGTTCACTCAATCACAGAGTTACATCCAGTTTTCCAGGACAACATGAGCTTGGTTTCCACAATTTTCAAAAGTTTTACAAATCAAACACCAAGATTACACTTGTGAACAACAAAGCACACAAGATTTTTGACTCACAAAAATCTAGAACCATAACCTACAAGAATCACACTTGCAGACCTAAAATCACATCAGGAAAACCATCCAGAGGCACAAGAACATCCAAACCTGATGTTGGCTGTCCCTAGCACACCATACATGTGTTCTTCAAGCTATTCACAAGCCAAAATCCCTCCAAGATCAACCAAGATGTTCAAAACACGAGTTCCAGCTGTGTATTGTAGAGAGAGAACACTTCCCAGAGATGAATGACACGATTTCATTCAGAAAAACTCAGATTCGCACCTCTACTCGCGAAAACACAACTTATATAGTCTAGTTTAAGTGAAAATAGTCGATTGAATTTTTTGTGCAGTCAGTTGATTTCACCTGACTTAAGTGAAATTAGTTGATTGAAAAATAATTCAACTTATTGAATGCATTCATACGAGAAACTATATACAACAAGCCTTTTAACCTGTTAAAACCCATTTTAACAGATTAAAAGAGACACACTAAGGCACACAAGACATTTAACCTATGTCATATAGCCTATCAACAATGTACAATAGTAACACATTACATTTAACATGTTATATATAGATTTAACACACTAAAACTTAATCTTCAAGAGGATCTTCATCAATCTTCATGAAACACTTAAGATCTTCATGCACATGGCTTTATCAATTCTTTGCTTCAAGCTTGCTTGTGCCAACAACTGTACGCTGGAAACATAATCTGACACATATTTTAGTATGTTGATTTTACAATTCTATGCAGTGATTTCACTTAAACAATTACTCTATGCAAGAAAAATAATTTGACATATCTTTTAATATGTTGATTTTACCATTGTATGTGTTTATTTCACTTAAATATCATATGAATACATGAACTTCAATTTTACAAATCTATGCATTGATTTCACTTAAACAACATCTGGATATAAGAAGTTCAATTTTACAAATTTTAGTCTGTATATTTTTCAAATATATGTGTTGATTTCACTTATCCAGATTTTGTGTGCAGAGAATTAATATCTGATGAACTTTTAGGTTGTTGATTTTTCAAATTGATGTGTTGATTTCACTTAAACAACAAATGCTTGAATAAAATAGATTCAAAAGTTAACTAGGTCAAAGAAATTATCACGTGATCAGGTATAACATGCTTTTAACAACTATTACATAAGCTATTTGCTGCTCTTCTAAATACGTTGACCATAAAGCATATGTGTTTTATAATTCGAATGTGCATGCACCTCACATGATCTGAACTAATTGATCTACTCACGAAAACTCATTGCAAACATAATACTTTAATTTGAGTCAGAAATCTTATGCATTTACTATGCTATGATAACATAAACATAATTAAATGCAATAAATATGCACAATTCAATTGACTGATTATGCATTGAACGCCTTGATCTATAAATACTACAATTACAAACATTAATCTACATCCCATATTTCTTAGATATAGCCATACCTACAATCATCATGCATCATCACCAACAATGCCATGTCCAATCTGAGCAAGCTTGAAGAAAAGAATTGATAAAGCCATGTGCATGAAGATCACATGTGTTTGATGAAGATTAATGAAGATCCACTTGAAGATTAAGTTTTTAGTGTATTAACTATGAAAGTAATGTGTTAAATGTAATGATTAGGTGTTATATCATGTTGATAGGCTATATGACATATGTTAGATGTCTTGTTAGCCTTAGTGTGTCTCTTTTAATCTGTTAAAATGTGTTTTAACATGTTAAAAGACTTGCAATATATAGTTTCTGGTATGAATGTATTCAGTTAGTTGAACTATTTTACAATCGATTGATTTCGCTTAAGTCAAGTGAAATCAGCTGATTGTGCGGAAAATTCAATCGATTGATTTCACTTAAACTAGTATATATGTTGTGTTTTCGAGAGTGGAGGTGTAATTCTGGGTTTTAGGACATGAAATTTTGTCATTTATCACTGGAAAACTCTCTCTCTGCAATACACAAGTGCAACGTGAGGTTTGAAGATCTTGGTTGATCTTAGAGGCATTTTGGCTTGTGAGTAGCATGAAGAACACATGTATGGTTGGCTACGGAGAGCTACCATTAGGTTTGGGTGTTCTTGTGCCTCTAGTTCTTTTGCCTGATGTGATTTCAGGTCTGTAAGTGTGATTCTTGCAAGGTAGTTGTCTATATTTTTGTGTGAGTTAAAAATCTTGCGAGTTTCTTTGTTCAAAAGTCTAATCTTAATACGTGATTTGTAAAACTTTAAAATATAGTTGAAACCAAGCTTAGGTGCTCCTAGTAACTTGGATGTAGCTCTCTGATTGAGTGAACCAATATAAAAACAATTGTGCAATTCCCACATCTCATTCACTTCGATTCACTTTAAAAACTCAAGAAAATCAAGTAATCCACTCTTTGTTGTGTTTTAATGCATCCTTGTGTAATATGAGGCTGTATAATAGTTTAAATATTGATTGGAACAAGTCTTGTATGTAAAAGATTGTTGTTTGAGTTAAATCTGCAAATTCTGCATTCTGCATAAATTTCCCGTATTTTAGCCAACTAATTTGTCATTTTAATCGACTATTTCATAGCTCAAGAACAAATTAGTATGCAATTTTATTTTTTGACCGATTGAAAGTGTACTAGCCTGCAACTTTTGCATTCTAAATTTCTAGTCTATTTGATTCAATTGAAAAGAGTTTTATTCTTTCAAAAAAGTTTTAATTAGCCAATTCAATCCCCCCCCTTATTGGCTTAAATCACCATTTCAAACCTACACCCAACTCTCCAAATAATTAACACCAAGGAAGAATTGAGGCTTGGTTTGAGGGAAATGAGAGCAACATCCAAGTGTTCCCTATAAAGATGACCAGGAAGCAGATCAACATTCCTAAAGTGTTGCAATACTCATGGCTCAGAACTGAGGGGTCTGAGACTCTCCTCCAACAGCTCAAACACCAAAAGTTGAAAACATTTCTTGAGCTTTCGGGAAGGTATTTTTCACCAACCTGCAATTTAAGAGTGGTGTTCCGCTGTCATGTGTCAAGGGGTTTCAAATGGAGATTCAATGGAGATTGATTGAGATTCCATGGAGTTTGGCTTCATCAAATAAAGGGGAGATTGTTAGCATAATGAATTGGTGCTTGAAGATTGGATGATGATATATGAAGCCATTGCATTGAGACGTGATGAGGATGTGAAAACTTGAAGATTCACGTGTTGATCAAGCTTGATATGTATGTTGAATCTAAGTTTCACATGAAGAACACAAAGCTTGAAGATTAATGCTCTTAGTGTAGAGTATTTCGGATTGTATAAATGTCTAGGTCTGGTTGGTGTCTTTTAATTTGTTGAATGAGTTTCTAACAGATTAAATGGTTTGATGCAATAGTCCTATTTGTTACATATTCAATCAGTTGAATTAATCAACCTATTGAATATGCTAATAGATTAGCTATAAGTTTTGGTCAAAGAGAGTGGTGTGCCTTTTGAGTGCGAAATCATTCTACATTGAGGAAAAACTCCCTCTCTTTGAATCACTTAGAAGTGCAGCCATTCATGAAGGATCTTTGATCTTCTTAGAGCTTTTTGCTTTGTTTTTGAAACTTGGTGAAAGAGGTTTGGTTGGCTAGGGAGAGCCTTCGTTCTTGTTTGATCTTTCTCAGGTTTCTAGGTGTTGCTTGGTGGTTTTCTTGATCTACAAGTGTGATCTTATTGTGTGGTGTTGAGACTATTGTGGGATTCAAGAGTCTTATTTTGAAAGTGTAATCTTGTGGATTATGTAAATCTTTTAAAATAGTGCAAGTCATGCTCGAGTTTCCTTGAAAAAATGGATGTAACTTAGATTTGAGTGAACCAGTATAAATATTTTGTGTCCTTGTCCTTGACTCTATTTCTTTTCTCTTAGTTTGTGATTAAAGTTTCACGAAATTTGAATTGTACAATCTTTTAACTGTTCCTAAATGATTTGACACAACCTAAGGCTTTGCACATATTTATATTGTTTATTTGAATCAATTTTGATAAGTCTTTTAAGTTGTTTCTAAATTAAACTTCACATTCAAATTTCTACAAAATTTCTAGTATTTCAATCAACTGTTTTGATATTTTGATCTCTTGAATTACATTACATTGTTAATTGTTTAATGAAATCATCCCGTTATCTTTGTTTTTTTTTTCGATTGAAAGTGTACAGTCTAGTAGTAGTTGCATTTTGATCTCTTGGTTGTTTTGATTCAATTTAAAGGCGTTTTAGGTTTTCAAAAGTAACCAAAGTTTTTGCAAAGCTAATTCAAACCCCCCCACCTTCTTGTCTAATTACCCATTTCAATACTTATAAAGACCGCGACTCAACAAGGTCCATTTAGCATTTAATTGGCTAAATAATATCAATAGATATATTTGTTAACCCTGTTGCCCAGAATATTAATAAAATCGCGATAGTTTGATATTCATAACATTAATGGCCATTAATACTACATCTATTAATGAAAAATATTGTTAAATGGTATTATATTTAATGATATTACCTAATATTCTCTATTTTTACAATACATTTCATAGGGACCAAAAACCCTGTAAATGCGTGTAGTATTTCTCTAAGAAGGACACACAATTTCTCATACTCTTAACTTACTGATAGTTCCTTTTACTTTCTTACTGACTTTAGCATTAGAGAGTCTTCTATAGGTAGATGTTTCTTTGTTCCAACCATCAGGAGCATTCAAGTTGCCATGTGGATCTTGCCACCTAGTCGAAGGCCTCACTCCGGATCCTAACAAGAATAAATAATATAATAATTTAATATTTTAAAGATATATAATATAAGTTATTATAATTAATGTTTAATTTATGACATATTTTATTTGTTATATTCAAATAAATTAGTTTTTATTAGACTAATTAATTTATGTTTTATATTTTCTTTTTTTATTTAAGTAATTTTTTATATTTAATTTAATCTTATAATTGGAAATTAAGATGAATAGATCTAATCAAGCTACGAAACACAACATTGAAATAAAATATTTGTGGTCATATGTTTCAAGGTTAAGCAAAACTTCCAGTGGTTGAAATAATAAGATCAATTGCGGTTTATGTGATTTTTCATATAATGAATCTGACACTTGAGTAAGAGCCATTTGTTAAAAAGTACACGAGGAGGACTTAGACTTTTTCCAAATGTGATATTGTCAAACTTTGTTGAGTTTAAAATATTAAACAATGAAGCAACATTAAAAATAAAAAGGTTTAAAGAAAAAAATTCCCTTTTTCACTTCATCAAACAAACAATGATGTTAGCCAAAAACTCAAAGGTTCTTTACATGATTCATTCAATATGCAAGTTAGAGATACTCTTGATTGTGAAATTGCGAGGATGTTTTATTCTTCGGTCTTATACTACTAAAACTTCTAATCTTAGTGAATATGCACTGCTAACACATAATAAATTCAGAGCTTATTTGCTTTGAAAAGAAAGAAGTCATGTAGAAATTTTTTTACAACGTATGAGAAACTCATAGAATCAAAAATGTGTTGGACAATTGTTAGTAATGGGTGGACTAATCCACAACGAAGATCATTCATAAATTTTATGGCTATTATTGAGAGTGGACTATTGTTTTTGAAATCAATAGATGGAGATTGAGCCAAAATATGGGACACAAATTATAATAGATAATGCATTACTTTGTAAGGCAACATATATGCTCATAGAAATAGAATTTCCTTCAATCTACTAGACTCTTTGTGATGGCTTCTCATTTGCTCCATGGAGGCTTGCGCTTCGAAGAGAGACTCCATGAATGAAGAATGGTTGTGGAAAGATGAAGGATGAAGGCTTGAAGTGTTTGGTTAAGTGGAGGTGAAGAGATCTTAAGAGAGGTAAGACCAATTCTTAAGGAAGGGAGCTAGAGTAGCCTAGCAAGGAAGCTACTCTAGAGTGAGCTCAAGGAAGAGAAAATGTGCACATATTTTGGCAGCAATTCTCTAATAAATTTCAAGCTGAAAAATACATGAGGTAAGCCTTCTATTTATAGGCTAAAAGGAGAGCAAAGAGTCTCAAAACAGAGGAGGGAAAAAGGACTCTAGAAATTTGAAAATTGAAGCCAAAAAGGAGAATGTGCGAGGTGTGACTTGCCACCTAAGCAAGTCACACTTGCCATGCCTTGATGCACTACTTCTCACCCTTGGAGAGCTTCTACATTGCTATAGTGTATCACTCTAGGCCTAATTTAGGCCCAACTCCCTTTTTGGTCCAAAATGTTTCTAAAGCCTAATTTTCTTTAAGGCCCAAATCTAGTTGTTACAAATAAAGAGTCTTAGTCTAGGTCTTCACATCCTCCTTGGCCCATGTAAACTTCATCTTAGGCCTTGCATGCTTATAGGAGCCCAATCTTCTTGTATCCTCCTAGCCATAGTTCTTGTTATAGGTCCCTTGGCCATAGGTCTAATCACTTTGTATAGTGAAGACCTTGAATCTTCCATTGTGTACCACACCTAGCCAATTCAACCAAATAATAATAATAAACGATCACCATATCTATATGCAAAATAATTCAGGTAGCCGGACTAGGCTGACCTAAGCCTAACCGGCCTAAACCGATAACCTAAGCCGCTAAAGGAATATCCAGCCTAAGACGACATGTGAGCAATGGCGGCATAAGCCGCTACAGGGGTAGTTGGTCTACACCAACCACTCTAAGAAACTTGACGAAATCAAAGCACTCCTAAAATTCAGTAAGCCCACAATGATCAAAACTAAGGGCTTGGGCTAGGGCCCAGGCCCACCTATGGCCCAAACCAGGGCCCAGCCCATGGAATGGTCAAACATAATTAATAATCTATAAATATACATGGACCCCACGAATTAAAGGTACGCATTCATTACTTCCCTAATCATCTAATTTGAATTTTTGAGAGATTTCTCTAACTTGAGCTTCGGAGTCCCTTCTGTAGGTAACCCCTCCCGGGTCCAAGCAGACATAGGCCAACCGGGAAGAGGCCTACTGAGGAGATGGCGGACTATGGTAAGGTGTTACTTGTGCCTAACTCATCTTATTTGTTCTCTGCAGGAACACACTGAAAAATATTTGTGCAAAAAAAAATACTAAAAAAAAATAGTGATACTTTTCAAGAAGGTTCTTGGATCACAAAATTTGTTCATGATATGTTACCTTTATTATCAATGTGAATAACTTCGTTGTGGGGGAACCCTATGAGATTATTAATGTCAATGTCAATAACTTAAACTCATTAATGTTTCTTATGATGATCTTGAAAAGATTGTGAAAGAGATTTGATGAATCTAATATGTGTGTAGACTTGAAGTGAAGAAAATAAAGTTTAAAGACCATTGATTTGGAGTTGTAAGTGTCATTGGTGGTAATTCTAATGTATTAGGTAGTAAGTTTCCAAATATTTGATAAAGTGTTTGATCTAAATAATAATTGATAATTAAGTATAATGTAATGAACTCAAAGTAAAATCTATTATACTAAAATGTTGTTGATAATTGGCATAATTATATTTTTATTATGTTTATTTTTATATCTTTTAGTCATATTTTTATTATTATCCTTTTATATAATTAAGGGTTTATTAAATAATTTTAGAAAAGATAAGTATTTTATCTTTTATTAGATAATTAAGGTTTTATTTAATAAATTCGAAGCGATAAGTATTTAGTTTATATTTTGCAAATAAGTGAAAATCTTAGAGATTTAAGAAGTTATCAACATAATCAATTACTTCAATTACAAACTAAAGAACAAATTCCAAACCTAGTCTAGTTTTAAGAGTCTTTAAATAGAAGGTTTTGCATAGTTAAAAATTAACCCTCCTTTTGGGAAATACGAAACGTCTCCCCTTTTGGAGGAGGGAGGGAACTAAATATAAAAGGAAATAGAGGTGCATTATGGAGGCTGGAGGCATTCAATAGTATTCTGTTTCTAGTGTTTAAAATATATTGGAATCACCTCCCTTATTCACAAGGTTCGACGTAATGTATCTTAACTTTTTGTGAAATTTGTATACAATATATTTTTTCCATTAATCTTGTGTTTTATTCTCATTCTTAATTGCATGAGTTGATTGATTGCATATTTGTGTGTATCTGATCATTAGACACAATATTAGAACCTAGACTAGAATAAAACAACTAATTGATATTGGGCATCTAGACATAGAGTTCATCATTGTTCATTCTTAACATCCAAACTTAAGGCTTAATGCGAACTTGTAATAAGAAAAGGTCAAAGACACTAGGGTTCTTATTAATAAGTTTAGACTTGTTTCCAAGACATTAGGACTTGTTACATAGTGGTTTGAATACTAGAGTAGGAATGAGAAGTATATTGTTTAGTGTTTTCATATTGGTTTGGTGCATGAAATATATCCTAGTGAAGTCTTTATTGCATAAGTATTTTATCAATTTAATTGAAATCTAGATCTTATAATTATTCTCATCAAATTTAATAATTTTCATTCTTTTAACAATTTAATTGCATTCTTTTACTACCCTTATTTATGATGTTCTCAGAAAAAACATATATGGATATGACTAATTTTCACTTAGTATATGAAGTGTGAGAATCAATGTTCGAAAATGTGAGAAAGGTCATATACTAACATGAAAGAGAGGTAGAAGCTGAAAATTCATCATTTTTGATGTAGTAAACTCAAAATTAATTGATTGTTAGACTAAGATCAAGACATCTCATCATTGTCTTACTTATTCTTTAAATCCAAGGTGGTATACTATATTATAAAATTATTTTATGATTATATTTTGTTGTATACATCTTATTTATAATATTATCTTAATTTATGTTTATGTACTTTTAATATTGTAGATATAATAGTCATAACCCCAACCCCCCTCCCCCAATTTTTTTTTTTTTAATTTATGTAGTTAAAAGTTTTGATTTTTTTTTTAAATTATGTATAGTATTTTTTTTTAAATTATGTGTAGTATACGAGGAATTGATAAGAATTAAATTAAATATTCTTTATTTCATTTATAAATGATAATATTTAATGTTAATTAATAATAAAATTTGAAAACAAATATAATAAAGAATAACAAAATTGTTAAGAAATTTTTTATTTGTCTTTTGATTATTTCACATATTGTTCTCATCTAAAGAGAAAAAGAATCCTTATTTCTACTCTCATTTCTTATATGTTATCTTTCATTCTTGAAAAAAAAGTATATATCTTTCATTTTTCTCATTTGATAGTGAAATACTAGTTTAATAATTAACATTATTTTTTATCTCATGAGTCTTTTGTATTATTTTAAATTCTTTTTAAATTATGTGTAGTATACGAGGAATCAATGAGAATAAATTAAATATCTTTATTTCATTTATAAATGATAATATTTAATGTTAACTAATAATAAAATTTGAAATCAAATATAATAAAGAATAATAAAATTATTAAGATATTTTTCATTTGTCTTTTAATTTTTTCACATATTGTTTTCATCTAAAGAGAAAATAAATCATTATTTCTACTCTCATTTCTTATTCGTTATCTTTCATTCTTGAAACAAAGTACACATCCTTTGTCTCACTTGATAGTGAAATACTAGTTTAATTGTAACGTCCCATTTAATCAATAATCCTAATTAAAGGAAACGTCACACATGATAACATATTAACGCGGTCTTGGAACATAAGTATAACTCCTTACAATACTCAAGGCACACCACGAGGCCAAAAGCCAAACAAGATACAAAGTTCAACAATACTCCAATTTAAAATTTAAAAGCCAAGCAAATACATGGGCCATAGCCCTATAATAACACCCAAAGTAGAAGGATCCAGCCCAGGTGGACTACGCAGCGGAATAATCCCTTCCCTGTCGACCTCGAGTGCCTCTCGCATCTGCTCACATCAATAAATTGATGATCATCGCAAAAGGAGAAGAACCGCATACAAGACAACCAAACAAGCAAACAAGGTAAGCTAGAGTAGAAACAGTTTATCATGCAGTCACATGCTATTACACAATCCAAGCGGTATTTATCAACCAATCATGTTATGACTTCTCAAGCAATACACTAGACTCAGACTCGACTCATCCGGATTACATATAATCTAGTCGGATTCAGCGGATGCTTGCACTTGTGGTGGATTATCCTGCTCACCCTCGAACTGCTCACCCCCGAGCGAAGTATTACAAGTGTTACAATGTCTTAAATCCCCCACGCACAAGGTTAGCCCTTAATGAGTTTCGGGCCTCCTACTACTCTCACCACAAGAGTCAGTCCGCTCTATGTGAGACTAATTGACTCCTTAGAGCGTCAGGATGCAACCTTACCTTGAATCCTTACCAAATTATATAGATGAGGCACCACCATGAACTCCCACTAACAAGGGTCATGCAATTACGTCCCGACCACTAGAGCACGACCATGAGGTCTCACCTAGAGACCCATGGAATTACGCATTGACAACAGACTAATCATACTCAATCAATCAAGTAATATTCATCATGCACATAATCTCATGCCAACCTTTATAACCCATACTCATTCATATCCAAATGTTGAATCCATGCCAACTCATTCTTCCCAAACCATGAATATAGAATTGTATTTCATATCAATACCATGTCACTTTGATACCAACCATCTCATTTAAATCACATGCCAAGATCGTACCAAAGCCATCATTCACAACCCATGCACCACATTACTCATGCATAATCATTCATTTCATGCTTTTAACATAACAAATAAATTCAAGCAAGTGCCAACCATCCAAGAATAGAGAAACAACCAAAATAGCCAATTATTCTCGCTCAGCTCCTCGCTTAGCCTGTAGGGTCTCACTTAGGCCAGAGGTTCTCTTGCTCAGGCAAGAGGTTCTCTCCCTCAGGCGAGAGGTTCTCTCGCTCAGGCGAGCTCCTTTCGCCTAGGCGAGAGCTCGACAATCTGGAACAGTGGCTTCTGCGCATTCTCGCTTAGGCGAGACTCCCCACGCCTGAGCGAGACGCTCGCTCGCTCAAAACAGAACTGGTCGCCTGAGCGACCACTCGCGTGAAAACCTGGGCGAGCCTATGTTAATCTCGCCTAGGCGAGGCATGCTCGCTTGGGCGAGAAAACCAATGCTCACCATTGTTCTCTCGTGCAACAGACACCCATACACACCTAAGCAGTTCAAACCGGCATTCCCAACAACTCATATTCACACACAGTCCATTCAATCACGAAAATCAACAGAAAAGCAGTAAGTTTCACAGAGTGTACAAAAGGATCTAGCTTCCCTTACCTGGAATGAGCTAGTATTGGACCTCAACACCAACCACGAAGCACAGCAGCTCAAGGAATAGACTTAAGATGAGCTCAGTACCGAACCCTAGCTGGGAAAACACGAAATCATGCCAAGAAAGGGATGGTATGAGATGAAAGGTAACTTACGTTGAGTAGAAACGAGCTTTGAGCGAACTTGACCGAGACGAGAAAAAACCCTAGTAGAGTGACGACTGTAGCTCTTAGAACAAAGGAACCTAGTTTCTGAAAGTGAGTAGGAGGGTTAAGGTTAGGGCAGACTTAGGGTCTAGTTCTACTTTGGGCTAACCCTAGGCCCAACTATTTTTGGGGTAATCCTTTAAAATAAGGGCAGGAAAAAAAATATTGGGCCTTACATTAATAATTAACATTATTTTTATCTCATGAGCCTTTTGTATATTCATTTTTTATGAATATAGAATAAAAAATATTGTACTATATCCTTTTTCATAATCGATTTTTAATTGTGTCTTGATTATCATGAATTTTTTTAATATTAATGTCTCAATCTTTTATTAGATTATGATAAATTATTTTTAGTCTTAAACTTAAAAAAAAATAGTATATTGATGAAGAATAAAAGAATAAATTTATATTTTAAAAGAGGTAAAAAGGAAACTATTTGTGAAGATGAAAACAAGATAAATTCAACTTCTTCACATATATTTTGAACCATATTACTAATGACCTATTTGTTCAATTATAAAAGCTCTTTCTTAAAGTTCAAAGAATTACAAAGTGAGAAATTTATGTTGTTTCTACAACTATATTAGAAAAATTATTTTTTATAATTAAGATTATCAAAACAAGATTGCGGAATAAATATGGAAGATGAATTTCTTGTCAACAAAATGTTTATTTACATTGAAGAAGAAATAGGTGAAAATTTTAATTCTAATTCAATTATTGATGAGTTCAAGAATATGAACAAATGACAATCCTTATGTATAATTGCTTTTATAGTTATGGTTATACTAAATTATGTATTCATTATCTTTGCTTTAGTGGAAATAATTAAATATATAAATTTTGATTGTATTATTTTGGTTCTTCCAAAAATATTAGTCAAAAATGCGCCACTATGTTACCATCGACATCAAGATATGAAACTTACTCATCAAAGAAAAAAATGTTTTAAGAGATACTTTTCATGATGTGAATATAAAGAGACAAGTAAATATAAAGTTTACAAACTTTTAAATGGAAGGAAAGATTTTGTGAATGTTGACTCATTTTAACTACTTAAGAAATATAGATAAAATGGATGCAAAATCGTTATAAAAGTAAAAAATTGTATTTTTCAATGTTGAAAAAATATGACAGTGAAAACGTAAGTTTTGCTTTTGTTATATTTATTTATAAATATTTTTGTTGATATTTTATTGTGAGGTATAATTATATATCTTCGTTATCTTTTGTTATATTTATTTATAGATATTTCTAGAGTCATCTAAGTAAGGAAAGAACAATATGAAGTGGCTCCAGCTTTTACTCGTGATTTCTAAAGTGAAATGGGGGCTCTTTGATGGGTGGGGAGTGAAATGGAAGACATCACTATGCTGGCACCCATGTGAAGCTTCTTGGCTTGTATTAATGTTTGTGAATGTATCATAAGTTGTGCCGTGGCAAGTTTTGGTGAGCCCCTCTCGACATTTCATTTTAATGCACAAGTTCGGTAGCCCATTTGCCGAGCCACACCTATCATCCTTTGTTTTTGGAGTTTACGATATTGGATCTTGCATTCATTTGGCCAGATAAATTATTGCATTCATTAATCATTCCTCAAAAGTAGTAAGTAATATCTTCGAAATGAAAAACATTAATCTTCTCCAAAATCCTAGAAATTTTGTTGTTGATGTTTCGTACTAAAATTCTCCAAAATCCCAGATATAACTCTGCCGACTACGTAAAGATACTCTTCCTTTATTATGTTTATGTTTAAATCTACAGAAGCATGAACAATGGTATTTACTTGACATATTTCATTTTTTTTTCTTTGTCCTTGGAATCATTCGCCTACCCTTCCCACCCTTTCGGTGGCTGACATCTTGTGTCATTAATGCATTGTTTTGTTTGTGTATATAAAAAAGTAATATAAGGTAAGAGGTAGATCTGGATTTATGCAGTTACATATTTGCACGAAACATTTGAAACGATAAACAACTTAGATAATTGGTGGGTTTATTTTTATTTTCGGATAGGTTAATTGGCGTTGATTTGATATATGTGACTTCAATCCAACACACATAAAATATTCAACACCACTTTTAATTCAAAACATTATTGTAAGAAAGAGAAATGGTTTGAGCGTGTGTCTTATTGGATTAATTAGAGGAGAATAATATATTTTCTATCACAGCCCCTTAGTCAAAGCAGGAGGTTCACGAACGCTGAGACGGGTCCAAAAATCATCGAAAAGAACCCAAGGTAGATCTTTGGTGAAAATGTTCAACTATTTAGTGGCGGGAAGGTACATGAAGAACTTGTGCTTGACCTCGTGCTACGTTTTGCCGAATAAAGTGAATATCCATCTCAATATGTTTTGTACGTTGATGTTGCACAGGATAACTAGATAGATAAATGGCACTAGCATTGTCACAGTACACTAAAGTAGCCTAAGGGAGAGGAAAATGAAGCTTCAAGAGAAGATTCCATAGCCAACAAGATTCAGAGACAACATTGGCAACATCTCTATATTCAACCTCTACACTAGAACGAAAGAGTATGTTGGAGCTTTGAAGACCAAGATATAAAGTTGTCACCAAGAAACACACAGTAACCAGATGTGGAGCGTTTGGTGTTAGGACATCCACCCCAATCAACATCAGTATAAGAAATAAGTTTCTCAGTAGTTGGTGGATACATGTGCAAACCATATTGTAAAGTACCCTACAAATACTGCAGAATGCGTTTCAAAGCTAGCACGTACTCGATGTAGAGGGCATGCATGTGAAGATAAGCTTGCTGAACAACATATGAAATGTTAGGGCGAGTGAATGTGAGATATTGTAGGGCGCCGAAAAGACTTCGATACATAGAGGGATCCTCATATGGTGTGTCAAAGGATGTATTGAGTTTCTGCTTGATATCAACGAGAGTAGCAGAAGGATTGCAAGAAGTCATGCCTGCACGTGCAATGATGTCACTGACATAGGTGCTCTAACTAAGGAACAAGCCACTTGCATGTCTTGTCACAGCAATCCCGAAAAAATAACTCAAAGAGCCAAGATCCTTCATAGCAAATTCAGAGGCAAGGAGTGCCATGATAGATTTGTCAAGGTCATGTGAGAAGGTGATGAGAATGATGTGATCAACATAGGAGGATGTATGGCATGTCAGAACCATGTCGGTAGATGAAGAAAGAGTAATCGGAAACACTGTGTTGGAACCTAATGGTAGAAACATAGTCAACAAAGTGCTGGTACCAAGAAAGAGGCACTTGCTTCAAACCATAAAGAGATTTTTTGAGACGACAAATGTGATCAAAGTGAAGAGGATCACAAAAATTGAACAGTTGGTGCATGTACACAATCTCATGTAGATCACCATACAGGAAAACATTCTGAACATCCAACTGATGAATGTGCGCCAAGATTTGGAGAGAGCAATGGTGAGAACCACGCAAATGGTCATGGGTTTCACCACAAGACTGAACATCTCATCACAATCCACACTTGCAATTTAAGACTTGCCATCACCTACAAGACGAGCTTTGCAACACTCAAAACAACCATTAGATTTCTTTTTATGTTTGAAAATCCACGTACAACGAATGATATTAGCATCATAAGGTCGTGAAACAAAATCCCACGTATTATTTTTAATTAGAGCATCAAATTCATACTACATGGCAGATTTCCAATTAGAATTCGATAAAGCAAGGGTGGATTTTTTTGGAAGAGGTGATATTATAGGGTCGGTAATGGAAACAGAAAGGTTAAAGAGCTTTCTAGGTTTGTAGACACCGATCATGCTACGGGTGGCCATAGTCCTAGTAGGAGGGTTTGGAGAAAATCTAGGTTGGTCTGAACTATGAGAAGGAGATAGGATGGTGGTGGAGGTTGATGTGCTAGATGAATGATGAGGTAAGCTTGCAAGCTGCCAGTTAGGTAAAGGTTATGCACAAAGGCCTCAAGTCAGGGTTGGCCCAAGTATGAACAAGGGATGAGTGAATGTCATCAGTGAAATTGTCATAAGTAGAGATAGGTGACGACGACATATAGGCAAAAGGAAATTGTGTTTCTTCAAAAATGACATGCAGTGATACTATTACATTTTTTGTCGGACAAATCAAAACATATATAACCTCTATAATTAAGGTGATAGCCCAAGAAAGCACACAAAGTCGATTGTGGTTGTAGTTTCTTAGTGGTAGGAGAGGGAAACAAAGGATAACAAAGACAACCAAAGACTCGCAAATGCTTATAGAACGGATCACAATGATGTAGAAGTTGAGTGGGAGACATATTAGACAAGGTCTTCGGAGGAAGTATATTAAGGAGATAAGTGGCCATTTGAAGGGCGTGATGCAAAAACGAAGGAGGGGAGTGCAAATCATGTTGTTAATGGTACAAATTTTATGTTCTGCTTTGCCATTTTGAGAAGAAGTATGTGGGGAAAAGAACCGAAAGAGAAGACCATTATCATTACAAAATCAATGAGATAATGCCTTGTCGTACTCACGCCCGTTATCACATTGAAAACATTTAACTTTTTGCAAAAAAATGTGTTTGGATTGGATTAGTGAGAGATGTGAAATTTTCAAAAGCTTTAGATTTAGTACCTAAAGGAAACATCCACAACAAATCGGTGTAATCATCCATAAACAAAAGGTGATGTTCAAAGATCATTGTGTAAAATATCAAAACGCGTCAAGTAGCATTATCGGAAGACTCAAATGGAAACTTAGCATGTTTGCCAAACACACACACGATTCACAAATAATTGTGGAATTCAAATGTTCAAAGGCAAAGAACTTATTCCTACGAGAGGACTATAAAACAGAAGAACTGGGATGACTAAGACGACTATGCCAGACACTGGAAGCTAGACCAGCAAAAAGGAGCGAAACTGGTGACTGGATAAAGATCTCTAACACATTCACATCCCATGAGAGGGATCCTCATCTTGAAATCAATAACAGAGAATCCAAAAGGGTCAAAAGAAACAAAAACGTTATTATTAGTAGTGAGTTGTCAAACATAAATTAATTTTTTTTATAATATGCAGTGTGTGCAAGACGTGGTTAAGATTGAGAGGTTTATGGTTATGTGATGTAGGAAGGATTCTATTAGACTTGGAATACCTTGACTACTACCAACAATTAGTGTCTGATTTAAATGACTCAAATCAAAATAAGACATGTTACCTTGTGATGTTGTTAAGTGAGATGAGGCTCCAATGTCCATGTACCACATGTTTCTAGGAGGTATCAAGGACATGGTGTGCATAATAACGACAATATTAGTGGGTACTGGGGAAGCTGTGGCGGTGTGGGCCTAAAGATGCTGACCCAGAATATCGGCTTACTTCGAAGGTTCTGTGGGGCGAGTCCATTGAGATATGGGATAAGAATAAGGAGGCATGCCCTAAGGAGAGGGACCCTAAGGATACCAAGGAAAAGAATGAGGTGTCTACCATGATGGAGAAAGAGCTATAGTAGAAGTGGACAAACCAACTGAACCATTTGAGCGGGATCCATTACGCTGATTATGTCCGGTTGAGCGACCCAAATTGTTCCGATTGTGGCTGGTCCAAGAATGATTGTGTGAGTGACATTTGGAGCATGGTTATGAGTGACATTTGGAGCGTGGTTGTGAGGAGTGATCAGTGTCCCGTGGGGCTGAAGTGTGCATGGTAGTATGAGAAGTAGTGGTTCGCATCTTTGCTAGACCAAATTCCTCGAAAGTTAGCATAAAACAAGCCTGGAGGAAGGAATGCAAAAGGTTACTCTAAACGATCAAGGTGGCTACACCACGAAAGGACTCAAATAAACCAAATACTAGTTGCAATACCAAATGATGACTGCTGACAAGAACACCAACATTTGCCAACTGATTAGAAATTTGTTGAAGTCGTTGACAATATGCACAAACATTTGGAAAGCTATTCATGCAAGTGGAAGAGAAATCCTGCTCGGGAGCAACAACACAAGAATTCTTATTGTCCTAAAAAATGGTAGCTAAACGATTCAATGTAGCCATGACCGTGGAGCCTTTCTCCATGACAGTGGCGAGAAGATCAAAATTGATAGTAGAGTAGATCAATTGAAGTACAATGGAATCAAGAGTGGTCCACTGTTCATGATCAACATCAGATGGAGTTGGACGTTCTTTCCCAAGTTGAGGGATAATATGGAGGAGAACTCTAGTAGCCCGAGCATGAGTTTCAGAAAGTTTAGCCACTTAGCATAACGATCCTTCTCCATTTCAAGTACAAAGGGGATCCTTTTTTTATCTTAGAAATAGTGAGGGTTGAGTGAAATTCAGGCTTACTCGAGGAGGATTGTGGCGAAGTGACGAGTGAGTTGGGTGAAGACATGGTGTCAATGGTGAGACACAAGTCACAACTACTAGAAGAGAAGGAGAAATGCGCAAGTTGAAGAAGAAAGGAAAGAAGGGTGCGAAAGTCGGTTGGTGTAAGAGGAAAGGCATGGCGGCGTTTGGGAGTAGCAACAACGCAAGAGAGAGCCTTGGATTTGAGGCAATGCGACAAAGGGGATGCTTCAAGTACAACAGGGATGCTTTTTTTATCTTAGAAATAGTGAGGGTTGAGTGAAATTCAGGCTTACCTGAGGAGGATTGTGGCGAAGTGACGGGTGAGTTGGGTGAAGACATGGTGTCAATGGTGAGTCACAAGTCACAACTGCTATGATAGAAGGAGAAATGCGCAAGTTGAAGAAGAAAGGAAAGGAGGGTGTGGAAGCCGGTTGGTGTAAGAGGAAAGGCATGGCGGTGTTTGGGAGTAGCGACAACGCAAGAGAAGTAGCGCACAACATTAAATGCAAAGTGAGGAGTCATGGAGCGTGAGGCGATGTGAAAGAGAGGAGTGCACAACGTCGTACACAAAGAAGAGAGGTTTGGATTAGAGAGATACTCGTGATACCTTGTAAGAAAGAGAGATGATTTGAATGTGTGTCTTATTATGCATTGGAGATGGGTATTTATAAAAAATAGGATGATGTAAAAAAGGTATGTATGCTATGCATAATTACAAAATATTTGGTAATCCTAATTACAGAGATTTGATTAGCATAATTATAGGAGAATCATTTCTAATTGGCTTAATTAGTGGATAATAATATATTTTCTATCAATTAACACAATGAGTTTATAGATCTTTCATATTATTTGGTGCATACGTTTATCATCTCTACCAAATGTGTGACTTAGACTCAAACTTCGATTATTCCCAACAATAATCATCACTCCACAAAAATGTCTTAAGTTAGGTTATTATGACATTTTTTGAGTTGAGCTTTTGCTTTTATATGGTTGTGATAATATTGTCCAACTTTGTAGAGTTGAGTAAAATCTAATTACTTTTTCTGGCAAATAGAAACGATTGTCACATTAGACATTGCTTATACATACTCGTCCAAAATCAAGTATTCCACCTCATTATGAGTTCAAGATATAATGAGTATAAGATATATGGAATTCCAAAATATGCGGATATCTTATGAGAATTCTTAGTAAGAGAAATTCATGGGTCTAATAAGTAACAAGAGAAACTCAACTTTTATATATTCACATGTTTCGACCTCGAGTCTAATGAGATAGCATCACTAGAGTCAATCACCACATTCGAGTTATTGCTTGCTTTAAAGTCGAGAGCTCCGTCAAGGTTATCCTTAAAAGGCACCTTGGAGGGTTAAATGAGGAAAGTGTATTTTTAAATTGTATTTAGTCTCGACTCTTAAGCGATATGAAACTATTGGATGTATGATAAATGTCTAGAATACCTAAAACTTCACATCAATTTGAAACTTACCATGCATTAATTGATCACAATTATAGGTAAAAACAACCCTTTTTAGCTCTAAATAATGGAATGAGGTATAGAGAAATAGAATTATGTGAATTTGTTGATATTTTTAGGTTTTGGAGATATTTTGAAGGAAACAAAATAGATGCGACTGAGCCACAATAACTGGCACTGAACATTGAAAGAAGGAAATACATAACATTAAATTTGGGCCACAATAGAAAACCCCTAGCAAAAGGAAACCTGAAGCACCATAAGTAGAAGCTGAACAACCAAAGAAACCCTCAAAAGAAGGAAAACTCAAGTGTTGATCATAGAACAAAAGGTCCAAGCTGTGAAGAAAACCCACCATGAACTTTTATTGTTTAACACTAAAGAATGAAGTTGAGCACCTTCTAAAATTATCTATAAATATAGGGTTTGATCCTAGTTTTAGTCATCTAGTTCTTAGCTTCTTTAGACATTCTCTATGTATTGAAAGTTGATTATACTAGGAGAGGCATGGGAGAGGAATGACAATTCCTACAACTTAGCTTTTATATCAACATGAGTAGCTGAACTCTCCTGTTTCGAGGTTGAATGTAGTTAAATCTAATTCTTCGTACTTCTACATATTTTATATTTATTATGTTCTTTTATTCAATAGTTTGTGGTTTTGGTTTTTGTTTAATGCATGGATGAACTGACAACTCATCTTATTTCACTTGTTTGGATTAAATGGAAAACTAGTCTCAAAGTATGGTTAATCAAATCATCTCATTCGTGCTAGAGGCTTCCACATGATCTAGAAGGTAGGATAGATATAGAGTCATGCACTTAAGACAAAAATTCATTCTACAAGGGTGGAGGAATCACATTGGGTTTGAAAGTTCTAATGTTGTAGGGCTGCAAGAATGCACCTAGATCTACCTTAGCGTACTCCCATTACATTGGATAAATAACAAACTAAAATAAAAAGACTAGTGGCAGTACAATAGAAGAAAAGGAGATAAAACCCATCCTCAACACACATTTATTATCATATTTTCGAAATCTTAAGCTTGAGCTCTATTTTATAGTCAACCTAACTTTTACAAACATTGTTCCACTCAATTCAGTAGTAAATATTGGATGATCTTAACAAATCCTTATGGTTACGACACTTGTTGATACTACTATGCACTAGTGCACTTGTCGGGGATTTGGCTAAGATAACCTGTATTTATAACTAGATTGTTGTATAAAACTACATATACTAATAGATTTATCTAACCACTTTTGTGATCCTTGTTTTGTATGCAATGAAATAAGAAAAATTAAGACCTATTATTTGATCCTGAAATAAAAAGGACAGCAAAAAGAAAGAATAGGAAAACCAGAAAAAAATAATTACTAACAGAACTGAAACAACCTCAACAAGAGGATACACCTAATTCAGAGCTTGATTCTCACACTAAATCAACATCTTTGGCAGACAAAAATCAACAGAGGAGGCTGTTGGGAGATTAGGCTCAACAACAAGCTCCTATTTTCCTTTCTCACAATCTCAAACATGCCAAAGGGATAAAGATGAAACCTACTATATTATCTTTAATAACCTTTAACCAATTTACATGTTTAGACTCTTATAACCATCTATCAACCTTTTATGAGCTTTGTGAAACTATGGGAATTTCAGAAGATGAGGAAGCAACCTACCTTAGGCTATTTCCATTTTCTTTGATAGGAAAGGTAAATAAATGACTGCAATCCTAGTCCAACCAAAGTCTAAGCAGCTGAGAGGATGTAGAAAGAAATTTTCTAACTATATTCTTTCCTCTAGCTAGATATTTGGGACCTAAGTCAGCTATTGCCACTTTCTCACAAGCAAGTGATAAGCCAGTATTTGAAGCATGGAAAAGATTTAAGTCCTTGTTGCGAAAATGTCCCAGGTAGCACAACTTAACATAATCCGCAGTGGGCTAAAACCACACTCAAAGATTTTGGTGGGTTTTGGAAGAGGATTTGTGATGACTAAAAGTGCTAAAGAGGTCATGGAAATCATTGAAGCTTTGACTGTAAGAGATTACCAAGCACATCATGACAGGAGTTAACCATAAAAAAAGGGAATTCTGGAACTGAACACATAATGTTATACTAGCCCAAAACAAGCCCATCTTACAATAAATGAAGGAACTAAAAATATAAATGACAAAGATTCATATTGGAGCATCTGCACAAAATTCATCTCAACAACCAATGAGCTATCATTTTTATGTAGGAAAGCATCCTAATGGTCATTACTTAGTTGTAGAACCATTCCAAAGGGAACCATAAATAATTAAAACTAGAATTTTGAATGGAAAAACCACCATAATCAAAACCAACAACCTATCCATCATGATAAACTGTAAAAAATGGAGGATGCTTTGACACAATTCATCCAAGTATTAACACCAAATGGTCGAGCAAAAGGAAGGTTAATTCTCAGAAATCACCAAGGCAAACGCAAAGAACAATGCAAAAGCATTACTACTAGACAAGGTACTAAAATAAGAAAGGCCATTGATGATAATCTGAGAGAAAAAGAAACAAATAATGAAGAGAGTGAAAAAGAATAAGAGGGTGAGGAAGAATTTAGTTGTGAGCTTAATGAGAAAGAAAAGATTGATAGTGAAGAAAAAGGAGAGATAAACATATATAAAGAGGAAAATGTAAATAAAAACAAAGAAAAAATAAAAAGAAGAAAAAATTGAGACACAAAAGAGAAGGGAGGAAAAGAAATAAGAGAAGTTTAATGAGATGAAAAATTTCCTGCCACAAGTATTCCTTATTCACGAGATTCTTCGATATGATTAAAAAATTAGAGATCAACATTCCTTTATTGAAGTTATGGAACAAATAACTACATAAGCCAAATTCATGAAGGATTTGTTAACCAAAAAGAAGAGAATCTTTGAGCAAGAAATTATGGAGGAGGTTAGTTGTAGTGCAATAATTCAAAAAACCCTACCTCATAAATCCAAGGATCCAGGCAATTTTACCTTATTTGTTGCTATTGGAAACCTAATAGAAGGTATGGCATTGTTGAACCTAGGAGAAAACATCAATTTAATGCCATTATCGATGTTAAAAATAATTGGAGAAGTAGAGATTCAACCAACATGAATCACCATGCATGTAGCTAACAAATTTGTTAAGCACCCCAATGGAATTATAGAAGATATACTAGTCAAACTAGAAAAATTCTATTTCCAATAGTTTTGTATTTATGTATATAGAGGAGGATGTTGAAGCACCTCTAATCTTAGGAGGTCCATTTCTGAAAACCGCAAAAGTCATCATAAATATGGATAATGGCAAACTGAAAGTAAGAGTGTAGGGCGAAGAGGTGAATTTCAATGTTTTTGAAGCCTTGAAGTATCACACTAAAAAAAGGATTGCTTCAAAATGGACATATTGGATGAAGTGTGTTGGAATGAATGGAAGAAGTTCTCAACTATGGAACCCTTGTGAAAGGTTGTGATGAATCTCATTTAAAATTTCAATAAAGAAGAAGAAAAAGAAATCAAAATGGGTCTACCAAATATAGACAAAACTAAAGAAACTTCTTCAGACTCAACCCCAAACGTGGAGTTAAGCCTCAAACAAAAATCATAATTGTAGAATCAAGCAATAAGGAAGGTACATTTTTCACTTCCTTTGTGGACCAGATATTAGAAAGGTTAGATGGACAAGCTCACCGCTACTTTTTGGTTAATTACTAAAGATACAATCAAATTGTAGCTGATCCAAAAGACAAGGAGAAGATTGCCTTAACTTTTCCATTTGGAGTATTTGCCTATAGAAAAATACCATTTGGATTGTGCAATGCTCAAGCCACCTTTCAAAGAGACGTGTAGAGACAAACATGGTTCTGAATTGGAAAAAGTGCTACTTCATGGTGAAGGAAGGCATAGTCCTTGGACAAAAATTTCAAAGAAGGTAATTATGGTAGATCCAACTAAAGTTGAAGTCATTTCTAAACTACCTCTACCTACCATTGTTAAAAGGGATTAAGAGTTTTCTTAACCATTATGGTTTTTACAAAAGATTCATAACAAATTTCTCAAGGATTGCTAAACCTATAAGCAATAAACTTCTTAAAGAATCAAAATTCAACTTTGGTGATGAGTACTCGAAGGCCTTTCAACTGCTGAAGAAACAACTATACTCAACACCTATAATTACTACACCAAATTGATGCTACAATTTTGAAATGATGTATGATGCAAGTGATTATGCAATAGGTACAGTGCTGGGCTAGAGAAAAGATAAGAAATTTCATGTCATACACTATGCTAGAAAGCTGTTGAATGAAGCTGAAACCAATTTTGCAACAATAGAAAAAAGCTTCTAGCTGTAGTGTATATGGAATGGAAAAATTTATAGCCTACTTGATAATATTGTCTATCACTATTTTCATTAATCATGTAGTTGTAAAGTATTTTTTCACTAAGGCAGATTTTAAACCAAGACTGATTAGATGAATCTTATTTTGAGAATTAGATTTGATGATCAAAGACAAAAATAGGAAGTTAAAATGTTACCAGAAAGGAAACAAAGATCAATGATGAGTATCGTGATGAAAAGTTGTTCGTGATAAAGGAAAGACCTTGGTTTGTTGATATAACAAATTTCAAGGCAACTAGTGTGATTCCAAAAGAATACACTTGGCAATAAAGGAAGAAGTTGTTTAAAGATGCATCTTAATTCGTTTACGATTATCCTGATTTATTCAAGATTGGTGTAGATGGCCTACTCAGAAGATGCATATTTAGTGAAGAAATCAAAGCATATTATGGCATTACCTTGATTCACCATATAAAGACCATTACAATGAAGAAAGAACTGTTGCAAAGGTGCTGCAATCGGGTTTTTAATGGCCCTTTGTCTTTGAATATGCTTATGAACATTGTAAAAGATGTGATAAGTGTAAAATGAGTGGGGTGATTTCAAAGAGACATAAATTACCTCTCTAGAGTATCACTGAGATAAAAATATTTAATTTTTCGAATATTGACTTCATTGGACCACTACCACCTTCTCATTCAAATGAATACATCCTAGTGGTATGGATTATGTGTCCAAATGGGTAGTAGCAACTACAGTATAAAGAACTAACTCAAAAACATTGATCAAAATTCTCCAAAGAAACATATTCTGCAGATTTTAATCACCTAGAGTGTTATTAGTGAGGATAACACTCATTTCTACAATGGGTAAATCAAGATGGTGCTTGAACACTATCATGTCAAACACAGGGTGACCATAACTTATCACCATAAAAAAATTATCAGCTCTAGAAAAGACTAGTCATTAAAGCTACATGAAAGACTTTGGGCATACATGACAACTTTAAGAACATCAATTGGCATGACTCATTTCCAATTAGTATAGCCTCCTCCTCAAGCTAGGTTGGGCCAAAGCGCAAAGATGAGTCTATGTATGGATAATATGTACATAAGCAATGGGGAAAGGGAGGAAGTGTCTCGACTTGGATGATGTTGTTGTCGAATGTGTAAGTAAAATAAGGTATTTCTGGGCCAATGAAGGGGGGTGGGGGTTTGAATTAGTTGTTTTTCCAAACTTGTATTCTTTTTGAAGGCTAACAAAACTTTGATCAAAATTCAATTAGTTCTGGAACTTACATTTTAAGTAGTTGAAATATCAAAACAACAAATTAAAATCCTAATACAAAATTATATACTAAATCCACTAAAAATATATAGATAACATATTTGATTTATATGATTATCAATATCACTTAAACTAATTTCAAATATACAGAGTTACCAACATGATATGTAATTACACACTGATTGATATTAAAGATAAATTAATTTTGATTGCTTGAGACAAATAACAGGTTCAAAAGCAGGATTAACTAATTGAAATGTTGATAGAGAGTGTATAAAAGTATCAATTAACAGTAGTCAAAACTGATCAAATAACTAGTCAAGATCAATTCCAATTAATAGTAGGACTATTGTTTTACCACTTTATAATGGAAACACGTCAATTGGTTAGAGCTTTTTTATTAGTTGTTAGTTAAGGGTTTGATTCCTAATGTGTGCATTTGGAGTGTATATTTAAATATCATTGGTTTGGAACTTAGAGGTGATGAGTTCGAACATTGGCTAGCGAAAAAAGACATAAATATTGGCTTATTTTCAGTATTTTCTTGGTTCACTTAGGAAGATGAAAAGTTGAAGGCAGAATTAAATTACTATTTAATTAGAAATTAAGTGGGATTAAGTGAGTGGAAATTTAGTGGGATTAAGTGAGTACAAAAGATAACGTAATAACCCTTCTTCTTATTTTTTTGTGTGATGTATGGATGATTGTGTTCTTGCAACATGGAATGGTAAGAGAAGCAAAAAGGTTATATTTTTTTTCTTATGCATGGAAAATTCATTGTTAATGGCGGGTTAATATGTTGAGTTTTATGGATGCACCATTGGGTGGCATTGGGATAATTGATCGTCATCTTGTTTTTGAGTGATTTGTTTATGGTTAGAGTAATGGGTGTATATGGTTTTCCTTGGAATGTTAATTATTGTTAGAAGATGAGTATGATTGGGCAACAAGTTTATGGATGAACGTATGGCAGAAAGATGGATTAATGTGGGTGAAGTGTTTCCTTGGGCTAGGGGTGTATATTTTCTTTTTATTGTTGTTTCATGATAAATTTTGAGAGGCATTGATAAAGGGGGGAAATTTTGGAATGTTAAGTCCCACTTGGAAGGTGAGTAGAAATCTTATACTTGTTGTGCATGTTGGTGGTGTGAGACTTTTAAGGTTGGTGTAATTTGTATGAAGAATATTTTAATTATGGTTATGAAATATTCTTGGTGGTGGGATGATATTTTGTTTGGATAGCCAAGGTTGGTGTGGGGCCAATTGATGTATTGTTTTACTTGTGAAGAGGTAAGTGATTTCATTATAGTCCATGTTCATGTGCAAAGAAGGTTCACTACAAAAAAACTAAGTAAATAGTGGAGTGTTTTTTTTAGTGGAGGTTTTCTACCTCCACTAATTAAACTATGAAAGTTTTAAAAACCTTCTCAATTAGACTCGCCATAAGCAATTAGCAGAAGTTTTTTAAAACTCTCTAGTACCCATAATATACCGTGGAGGTTATATTAAGGAGGTTTTAAACCTCTGTTACATGTACAACGTAGAAAATGAGTTTTTATTAAATTTTTAAACCTACAAGAATTGTAGAGATTTTTGTGAGATACATTAAATCTATGTGATCATTATCAAACTAAAGTAGTGGTTGACTATTCAAAAAAAAAAATATATATATATATATATATATATATATATATAAAAGAGAGTTTTTTT